>BNJU01003288.1_pt1 | contig 146519 bp, 186 predicted proteins | sample 8539281 | NCBI WGS metagenome assembly BNJU01 (sample SAMD00202456, study PRJDB9452) | human saliva metagenome | isolation source: human saliva | place: Japan | reverse complement strand
AAACCTCAACTTCCACGAAAGTCCCAGCGTCTTTTATTTCATCGATGGCTACCGTTGCTTGCGGAAAGTCAGAGAATGAAACGAGCGACGGTATTTGTTGACCTCGACCAGTTGCACCATACCGAGGCTTGTCAGTAGCTGCTTGGCGGTTGCTGTATCTTCAGGTTGAATTGGCAGGGTTTGTCTCGGGCTAATGATTACATTATTTTCTGTATGTGTTGCAGCAGTCGTTGCTGGCTTATATGTTACCTCAGCAAAAACTATCACGCTGGCGAATCCGCAAGCATTCAACCGTCTGCATAAAGTCGATATCAGGACGAGAATAATACGTATCAATTTCGCGTAGATTGCTCTTTAACTCAAAACCGATGTTTTGCAACCGCTCGATTAGCTCTTCAATATTGCCCGTTAGCTGGCGCTTGCGTTCGATTTCTAGTAGTTTTTTTGGTCGTTTGATAGCCTTTCTTATGGAAGTGTAGATATTTGAATACTTATTTATATGATGGTTTAATTATATCAAGAAAGGTAAATGATTTTATGACCACACCAATTAAAATTGGCGACCGAGCCGTTTAACGCTATTATTTCTGGCAATAAGACTATCGAGTCACGACTATATGACGCCAAACGACAGAAAGATCCAGATCGGGGATCGGATTATTTTTACAAATAGAGATAATTCTGAGCAAACTGCTACCGCTGAGGTTGTTGGTTTGCTGAGATATGCGACATTTCGTGACTTATTTTCTCATAATAATCCGCGAAAGTTTGGCGGTGATAATGTCGAATGGTTAGAAAATCAAATTTCTGAATTTTATTCTATCGAAGACTAAAAAGATTTATGGAGTGATTGGTATTGAGTTTAAGGTTTGTCGGTAAGCTTGTATATTGGCGACATTAATATTTTCTCTTCAGAATCTTTTCTCTGCTAGAAAATCAGCTAGAGCTAACAATCCAGGATTATCGTCGCCTTTATTTGTTTTAGGATTGCGTTCATGTTTGCGACGTTTATGGTTTTCGCTAGGTCATTTCTGGATAGTGGCGTAGCGGTTTGTTGATAAAAATATATGGGCACTGAAATATAAAATGGGTCAGACGTGAAAGCTTCGGCAAGGTTTCTTAGGTCGGCTGCGTGTGAGGATATGTTAAAGTTTTGTAAATATGCCTGTATAGTTTCACTTGAGCTCAGTCGAGCAAGGTCTGTATTTTTTACGGTGTAGGTTTGGCTGGTGTAATTGCCGTCATAGTACGCTATAAACTTTCCTGGGCTGGACGGGTAGGATGAGATTTTATCGAAACAAATGTCGCGCACTAGGTCTAAAAGTATTGGATATGTGCAGAAAAATGCGGCAGTCAATTTATCGCTGGCGTCAGCAATTTCTATAGCAATCTTAACGTCTGTAAAATCCTTCGGGCTATGGCTGATTTTAAGAGGAGAAGTCTTAGATTTTGGGTGTGAATTGCTGGGAGTGGTTTTTTGACTATCGATAAAATATTTTTGACAAAGAGCGAGCTGTTCTTGTAGTAGCGTCATGTCTGTTATATCAATGTTGGATTGCATCTCGGCTTCTATGTGTGCGATAGACTGTTGAATAAGAGACACCTCAAAAGGCGTAATATCGTTGATGGTTTTTTCAAATAATGTATTAGACTCACTTGTGAATAGTGCGGACGCAAAAAATACGCTTGATTCGCTAGTCGTGCCGTCCAATTCTCCAACAAAAGCTCGGTTATTGCCAATTTTTTCCGATTCCTTTAAGAATCGCCTAATAATCAGATGCTCAAATAGGTGACATATGTCGTGGTTCGCTGGTAAAGAATATGCTGAATGTAAGTTGTGAATCATGAGTTTATTATATCAGTTATATGGAAGTTGAGAAACTATATCTTATAAGCTTGGCGGTGTGTTTGTGTGAAGAAAAGCTTTATTCATCATAGTCAAACAAGCTTCCAGCTCCCGCCGCTTTATATAAAGCATCTATCGCTAAGAGTATATCATTCTGAAGTGCTGGTTGGTTGTCAATATTCTTATCATAAAAATCCTGCAATGACTCCGGATAGTGTTCGTCGGGCGCATCGTACAGGAACGTATCCTGCAGTAGTTTCTTCTGTTCGGGCGAAATATCATTAAAAAACTCTGGATGAAAATCATAAAACCATTCTAGGCGGGTTTGCAATTCTAGATATCTATCGTAATCCATAGCTATATTATAATTCAGGGAATGACCTCTCTCCAAGTGTGGAGAGAGGTGTCTTCGAGGATCGTCTCTCTCCCGCTCAAGGACGGCTGTATTTTATCCTAGAACAAGTTTGCCTTGATTATTTGTAGTTTTCTAAGGTCGATTACTTGCCAGTAAAATGATATAATTATATCAGTATGAAAGTTAGCTTAAATCTTATAAAACAATTGATTAATTTTGAGTTGCCGCCAGTTGATGAGCTGGTGTCGCGGGTAAATCAGCAACTTGGTGGTGTTGAGGAAGTGATTGACCTGAAGGCCAAATATGGTGGCGCGCGCATTGTGCGAGTTGTTGAGTGCGAAAAGCATCCGAATGCGGATCGTTTGAGTGTGACTAAAATTGACGATGGTGGCGTAGCGGACGTTCCAAGGGATGACAATGGTCACGTACAAGTGGTTTGCGGTGCGCCGAATGTTCATGCTGACATCGTGGGCATTTGGTTTGCCACCAAAAAGCACCGTCCCAGCAAGTTTTGATGACGCCGAGCCGTTCGTGCTGGATGCACGACCGCTGCGTGGAATCTTAAGTCAGGGTATGTTGGCGGCGGCTGATGAGCTGGCGATTGGTACGGATCACGATGGAATTATCGAGATTAATGAGCGTGATATTCCAGCAGGCGTTACACTTCAGGCTGGCGCGAGTTTTGTGGAAGTGTTTGGTCTGGATGATTACGTGCTGGAAATTGAGAATAAGATGTTTTCACACAGGCCGGATTGTTTTGGGCAACTCGGTGTGGCGCGTGAAATTGCTGGCATTTTTCATCAGCAGTTTAATAGTCCTGACTGGTATAATGCTATTCAAGAATTCGCAGATAGCGATGGCTTAGAGCTTGAAGTGTTTAATGAAGCCAATGAGCTTGCGTCCGCATTCTCTGTGATTGCTATAAAAAATGTAGATATTCATTCAAGTCCGTTGTGGTTGCAATGTCAATTAGTCGCAATGGGCGGAAAGCCAATTAACAATATCGTTGACGCGACAAACTACGTGATGTTTATGACGGCACAGCCGACTCACGCTTATGATTACGACAAGTTGCGTGGACATAAACTCGGCGTGCGAATGGCGCACGATGGAGAGAAAGTTGGTTTGCTTAACGGCAAGGAATATGAATTGACGGCTGACGATATTGTCATTGCTGATGGCGAAGGCGTGATTGGGCTAGCTGGAATTATGGGCGGCGTTGATACGGAAGTTTCGGTTGAAACGAAGAATATTGTCCTTGAATGCGCCAATTTTGATATGTACGCGCTACGTCGCACGGCTATGCGTCACGGAATTTTCACCGACGCCCTGACTAGGTTTAATAAGGGGCAATCGCCAGTACAAATTGACCCTGTCTTAAAATGGTTAATTGGTATGGTTGGTGGTGAGCAAGCTAGTCCTATGCTATTTAAGAATCATTCTTCATTGCGACAAGTGTTGGTCGATGGTAAGCACTGGCACGGTGGATTGTTGATTCCTAAAAGGTTTGTCGAAGAACGTCTGGGTGTTGACTTTGCCGAGGATGAGATTGAGGCACTACTAAAGAACGTTGAATTTATCGTTGACGATGGTAGTAAATATGGCGAAGCTGGCGTGATGGTTTACAGTCCATTTTGGCGAACAGATATTGAGCTTTCTGAGGATATCGTTGAGGAAGTTGGGCGATTATACGGCTTTGATAGATTACCGCGTCATTTGCCAGAGCGAAGCATCAAGCCTGCTTTGAAGAGTGAGCGTCGTGAATTGAAACAGAGAATTCGTCAAAGTTTGTCGCGAGCTGGAGCGAACGAAGTTTTGACGTATAGTTTCGTTCATGAGCGCGTTTTGAAAAATTCTGACCAAGATCCGAGCCGTGCGTATCGCTTGAGTAATGCGCTTAGTCCAGACTTGCAATATTACCGAATTAGCATTTTGCCGAGTTTGCTAGATAAAGTTCACGCCAATATAAAATCTGGACATGACGAATTTGTGCTGTTTGAAATTGGCAAAATTCACGATAAGAAATTAGGGTTTAACGATGAGAATTTGCCAATTGAAAAGACTTTCATTGACGGAGTTTATGCGAATAAAAAACCTCAAGTTGGCGCGCCGTTTTATAAGGTGCGGAAAATTGCTGAAAGGTTGATGAAGGATTTGAGCGTTGAGGTTGATTTTGTGAAGATTGCGGAATCTGACAGTGACGTTCCAGCGCCATTTGATGCGAAACGTAGCGCTTGGATTGTGGCGAAGAATGGTGATAATTTGGGAATTGTTGGCGAGTTGGTTCAGTCTGCTCGACGCAACTTCAAATTACCAGATTACACGGCGGCGTTTTCTATTGACATTGAAAAATTGCAGAAAAATCTGAGCAAAAATCAGGGCTATAATTACCAGCCGTTAAGTCGTTTTCCGTCGACTGCCAGAGATATTTCATTGAAGATGGATTCGAATGTTGATTATGCAAAGGTTTATGCTTGCGCTGAAGAAGTTGCGAAAAAACACGGTGAGCTACAAATTAGCATAACGCCGATTGCGATATATCAGCCAAAAAAATGACGATTCGACAAAAACTGTGACTTTGAATGTAAAGTTTACGAGCGCTGAGCGGACACTGGAAGATAAAGACATTGCGCCGATTATTGAGGAGATCGCCGCGATGGCTGCGGAAGAATTTGACGCCGCTCAGGTTTAACGTGATTTGTTGCGCTTGATAAAAATTGCTATAATTGAAAGGTAAATAAAGGAGGAATATGGCAACTACAAAAGGCCAGAGAATAGGTATTTGGGTTATTGCCGGCATGATGTTTTTAGGGACCGTTGGCGGATTTGTCGCTATGATGGTAGCGCCTGGAAATGAAGCCAAAGACCAAGCCGCGTTTAAGAAAGCTCAGGATGAATACACCAAGGCTACTGACGAGCGAAAAAAGAAAGTAGAGGCTCAGGCTAATGAATTGAGCCAAAAATATTACGGCAAGTTTTCTGAGTTTAGTTCGCGAGTTGGCGCGTTTGAAGCTGGCGACGTGAAAGAGCTTGTCAAGGAAGATTTGGTTGAGGGCGAAGGCGCTGAAGTTAAGGACGACACCAAATTGGCTGTTTATTACATTGGCTGGAACGCTAAGGGTGAGGTTTTCGATCAATCAATCGCTGACGGTAAACTGAAAGCTCCGCTCAATATGAATGGTCCAGCAAATACCGCAGTCATTCAGGGTTGGAAAGAGGGTTTGATTGGCATGAAAATTGGCGGCGTGCGTGAATTAACAATTCCAGCCAACAAGGCTTATGGCGACAAGGCACAGGGTGATAAAATTCCTGCAAATTCTCCGCTTAAGTTTGTGGTGATGGCTGTTGAAAAAGCCAGCCGATATTCCAGAGCCAGAAATGCCAGAAGTGATGAAGCAATATTATCGATCGCGAGGTTTTAATGTCTAAAGATGTTGTTATTGTTGGCGCTGGTCCAAGCGCGTTAACGGCGGCAATTTACTTGTCGCGCGAAGATGTTGACACGACGTTATATGAGCGTGGCGTGGTCGGCGGAATGGCGGCGATTACTGATCAGATTGACAATTATCCTGGATTTGCCGAGGGTGTTACGGGAATGAAATTGGCGTCTGAATTGCAACAGCAGGCGGAGCGATTTGGTGCGAAGATTGAGTATGGCGACGTGACGGAATTGAAGCAAGTTGATGGCGAATTGGAGCTGACAATTGACGGTCAATCTGTCCGCGCGAAGTCAGTTTTGCTAGCGACTGGCTCGAATCACCGCAAATTAGGCGTTTCGGGCGAAGACGAATTATATGGTCGAGGCGTGCATTACTGTGCGACTTGCGACGGTGCGTTTTATCGTGATAAAAATCTAATCGTTGTCGGCGGTGGAAATTCAGCGGTGCAAGAGGCAATATTTTTGACGCGATACGCTAGTCATATTGACTTGTTGGTTCGCAGTAAGTTGCGCGCCAGTGACATTTTGCAAAAAGATTTTGCAGAAATATGTCGATGATGGAAAAATTACCGTTCACATCGGTGCGACAACTGATGAAATTATTGTCAAGGACGATAAGTTTTACGGCGTTAAATCGACCCAGAATGGCGAGCAGAAAGAATTTACCGCTGATGGGTTATTCGTGTTTATCGGGCTAATTCCGAACACACAATTCCTGACAAACTCGGACGTTGAGCTGGATTTGGGCGGACACATCATTACTAACGAACACCTGCACACTAATATTCCTGGCGTTTTTGCTTCTGGCGATGTACGCTCGGGGGCAACTATGCAAATCGCTTCGGCGGTTGGTGAAGGTGCGGTGGCAGCGCTGCAGATTCGTGAATATTTACAAGAAAAAGCCAGAGAGGAGTAAAAAAATGGCAGATTTTAATCAAATTTTTAACACCTGGTGATGTCGAAAACGGCATCGTAAATGTAGTTGTTGAGATTCCACAGGGATCAAGTCATAAAATTGAGTGGAATCGTGAGCTTGCAGTGATGCAGTTGGATCGTGTTGAGCCAGCTATTTTTGCAAAGCCAACAAACTACGGTTTCATTCCGCAGACTTTGGATGAAGATGGCGACGAATTGGACGCGCTAATTATAACCGACGAATCGCTGACGACCGGTATTTTTATGGAAGCAAAAGTTATCGGCGTGTTGGAATTCGTTGACGACAATGAAGTTGATGACAAGGTTATCGTTGTGCCAGCCGACGACCGAAACACTGGCAACGCAATCAACTCACTAGAAGATCTACCTTCACAATTGTTGAAACAAATTGAACACCATTTCAATCACTACAAGGATTTGAAGAAGCCTGGCTCAACTGTAGTTAAGGGCTTCGGCGACGTAGAAAGGGCAAAGCAAATTATCCGCGAGTCAATTACTCGTTGGAACGAAAAATAAATCACGTTTGATTATTGATTAAAACCGAGAGACTGGCGAGCGTTACTTGTGTCGGAAGAACGAGGAAACGCCGCCAGTTAATTGTTGTAAGATGCCGTTTGAGCGGGACAATTGTAAGCGCAATTTGTCTTTGGCGTGTGGCGTAATTATGACGTCCCGCCAATCTGGTTTTGGACGAGCGGATTTGCTTGTTAAGACTTCAATCGTGTCGCCGTGCCTCAATTTGTAATTGAACGGCTTCATTACGCCGTTGATCTTAAAGCCGCTTGCGCGCGCCGCAATGTCGGAGTGAATTCGATAGGCATAATCCAAGGGAAACGCTCCGCGAGGCAAATCATAAATATCGCCCTTTGGTGAATATACGAAAATCCTATCAGAAAACAGCTTCATTCGGAATTTGTTGGAGTCGAATCGCTTTCCTTCGCTAATTAAAGCGGCGGCTTCTTGAAGTTCGCGAATCCACGACAAATCGGCTGGCATAGTTCCGATTTTTCCTTTTTTATAGGCGTCGGTCAATTTTTGCTCGTTATAGTGAAAGCTGGCCGCTAATCCGCGCTCGGCATATTCGTGCATTTCTTTGGTTCGAATCTGGAACTCGACAATTTGTCCGCTCGGAGTTTGCACGGTTGTGTGAAGACTTTGATAGCCATTTGGTTTTGGATTGGCAACGTAATCTTTTATTCTTTCATACATCGGCTGATACATATCGTGTAGAATTCCCAAAACCAGATAGCCGGTCGATAAATCATCGACAATTATTCTTAGGGCAATCAAATCATAAATCTTATCGATATCACCAACTTTGTCCAATTTCTTAAACAGACTATAAACGCTCTTAACACGTCCGTCCATTTGAAAAACCAGCTTTTCCGCCTTTAGTCGCGCTTCAACTTCACGGCGAACGTGATCCAATTTTCGTTGCGATTTTTTCAGTCGACTGTCCATCAAATTTTTGGTTTCTTGAAAAGCTTTCGGCATCAAATATCTAAAACTCAACTCCTCCAATTGAACACGAACTCGTCCCATATTTAAGCGGTCGGCCAGCGGCGCAAAAACCTCAATTGTCTCTCTGGCGATTTTTTTCTGCTTTTCTGGTGTCATAAATTGCAAGGTTCGCATATTGTGCAGGCGGTCGGCTAGCTTGATAATTATCACGCGCACGTCTTCGCCCACGGCAATCATCAACTTGGTCAAATTGTCCTTCGTGTGCGGTAAATAACTATCCAAATTTCGCATCCCGGCGCGAGCTTGTGAAACTTTAGTTACGCCATCCACCAGAAACGCCACATCGCGTCCAAACAAACTTTCCAAATCATCCAAAGTTGCGTCAGTATCTTCAACAGTGTCGTGTAGAACTCCCGCCACGACCGTATCAATATCCATGCCCCATTCAATCAGAATTCCCGCCACCGCCAATGGGTGATTGATGTAGGGTTCGCCACTTTTGCGCTTTTGTCCAGTGTGCTTTTCCGTGGCGTAATCAATTGCGCTCGCTAAAACTAATACTGGCACTTCGTCGTATTTTTGCTTAGCAATTGACAATAACTCTTCGCGCGTCATATTTATATTATACAACTTTGTAGTATAATTAAGAAAAGCTAAAGCGAAAATATCTAACAGGGAGGGCGATATGGCTGTAACAAGAATAGCAATTAACGGCTTCGGGCGAATCGGACGCAATGCGTTTAAGATTGCGAACGAGCGAAGCGACTTGGAGATTGTCGCGATCAATGATTTGACTGACACGAAAACTTTGGCGTATTTGTTGAAGCATGATAGCAATTACGGCGAGTACGGACGTCAAGTTGATTTTACGAAAAACGAGCTGATTATTGAGGGTAAGTCGGTTAAGGTACTGGCTGAGAAAGATCCAGAAAATCTGCCGTGGCGAGATTTGAATATTGATGTGGCGATTGAATCGACAGGATTTTTCACTGATAAAGACGGCGCGGGTAAGCACTTAACGGCTGGCGCAAAGCGTGTGGTTATCAGTGGTCCGACGAAGTCTGAGGGAGTCGATACGATTGTTCTGGGAACTAACGACGACAAGGTGAAAAACGCGACGCCAATCGTATCTAACGCTAGTTGTACGACCAATTCTCTGGGCGCGGTTATGGCGATTTTGGATGCGGAGTTTGGTGTTGAAAAGTCAATGCTAACGACGGTGCATAGTTATACGGCTAGCCAAAAGCTTCAGGATGCGCCATCCAAGGACCTTAGAGAAGGTCGCAACGCCGCCGAAAACATTGTCCCGACTACGACTGGCGCCGCAATTGCCGTAACTAAAACCTTGCCGCAATTAACCGGAAAATTTGATGGACTTAGCGTGCGCGTACCGACTCCAGTGGTGTCGCTTAGCGACGTGACGGCGCTTCTCAGGAAAGATGTGACTGTCGAGCAGGTAAATGACGCGTTCAAAAAAGCCGCTCAGAGTAATTTCTATCAAGGCATTTTGGGTGTTTCTGAGGAACCTTTAGTCAGCCGCGACTTCATTGGCAATTCATATTCGGGGATTGTCGACCTTCCGTTGACGAAGGTAGTTGGCGGTAATTTGATCAAGGTTATGGTCTGGTATGACAACGAGTGGGGCTATTCGAACCGGCTGGTTGAACTGGTGGCGGATGTTGGATACTATCTTAGGCGTAGCGAATAACTACACATAATTTCCTATGAAAATAGCCCGCCGAAAACGTGCTCAAGCTGAAACTGGATAATTCAACCCAGGAAACGCGGAAATTTGCGTCTCAACTCAGATTGAACCAGTTTTCAGCGAGCTATTTTCGTGCGGGCGTTAACGTTCGCCCTTACCCTCCTTGCTAATGTTAATCCTTCCTGCTCGCAGCGGGATGGACAGCAGGAAGACGAGGAGCAGAACCCCAACGCTCTGCCAGAATGACAGAGCAGGAATTTGGGTAAGACCGGAGCTGTGCAGGGCTCCGGTCAGGAATACCAAACTCCAGGCGATCGCCGAGGTCATGACCACCCAGAAAGCCACGCTGATGGCCACTACCGTGACCACTGGCACAATAAAAGAGAACCTGTCTCTCATCTTTCCCTCTTCCCGAAGAGTGAAGCTCAAAGCTAAAGGGCGACTTCCGCCCTAAGACAAACTTTGAGCAGAAGTTAAATATATATATATCATACCAGCCACAAAATGTCAATACTCTTTGTCAAACAGCTATACCCTACCTCTGATAAAATACCTAACTTTTCCTTGCAAAAATCACCGAAAATGCTTATACTAAGATCATGAAAATCTACCTCGGATCTGACCACCGCGGCTTTATGCTGAAAGAAAAAGTTTTTGCGTATTTGGTTAAGAATGGCTATGATGTGCAAGACGTTGGCGGTGTAGAATTAAATCCTGATGACGATTTCCCGCAATTCGCGCAGGCGGCGGCGTTGAAGGTCATTGGTGATGATAGTAAAGATCCGCGTGCGATATTAATTTGCGGCGGTGGACAAGGAATGTGTATGGCGGCTAACCGATTCAAAGGAATTCGTGCCAGCGTGATTTGGGATGCTTTCGAGGCAAAGATGACGCGCCAAGATAACGACTCGAATGTTCTATGTTTGCCAGCGCGAGTTTTGGAAGATAATGAATCGGCGTGGAAAGGAATTGTGGAAACGTGGCTGAACACTCCTTATGCGAATGCCCCACGATTTAACAGGCGTAATGCGCAATTGGATGAATTATCATGAGTAATTCTGTAATCGCACCAGCAATTTTGGCAGAAAATGCCGAACAATACAAAGAGCAGGTTAATAAAATAACTGGGCTTGTTGAGCGTGTACATATTGATATATCTGATGGTGAGTTTGCACCAACACTTACTGTTGGCATTCCTGAATTGTGGGCGCCGGAGGGTTGGATGATTGACATTCACGCAATGGTTAATGATGTTGCTGAGTATGTTCCGAAGTTGATTGCCTTAAGGCCGCATATGATTATTGTTCACGCAGAGGCGACGGGGGATGTGAAGACTGCGCTTATGCAGATTCGTCAAGCTGGAATTATGGCGGGATTAGCGCTACTAAAGCCAACGGTTCCGCGAACGGTTGAGGAATTGATAAAAATAGCGGATCACGTAATGATTTTTAGTGGCGAGTTGGGGCGATTTGGCGGCACTGCTAGTTTGATGCAATTGGAGAAAATCAGGCTTATTAAGGCTATTAATCCTAATGTAGAGATCGGATGGGATGGCGGAGTGGCGGTAGATAATGCGTATAGTTTGGTTCAGGGCGGTGTTAACGTTTTGAACGTTGGCGGCGTTATTCAGAAATCATCAGATCCTCGCGCTATTTTCTCCAGATTACAGCAGGAGATTAATAAAACGAGCGTGCTTTAATGGGTGTCGACCAAATAGTGAAATTGAAGAAAATATCACAACAATTGCGAAAATCTGTTATTCGTGAGTTATCCGGGGCTGGCTCGGGTCATTCGGCTGGATGCTTGGGGTTTGCTGATGTTATGGCGGTTTTGTATTTTCACGCCATGCAACTAGATCCTGAGGATCCTAATTGGGAGGATCGGGATATTTTCGTGATGAGCAATGGTCATTATGCGCCACTTTTATATGCCACGCTGGCGGAGCGAGGATTTTTCAATAAAAAAGAGTTGGCTAATTTGCGAAAATTTGGCTCCAAGCTTCAAGGTCATCCAGAACGCGGCAGTTTACCGGGAATTGAAACAACTAGCGGTCCTCTGGGCTGTGGTTTGAGCCAGGCAGCCGGCATGGCGTATTCATTGCAATATTTGGGCGGCAATTCTGAGCGATTCGTTTACTGCAGTTTGGGTGATGGCGAGCTTGACGAAGGGAATATTTGGGAAGCGGCGATGTTTGCGAAAAAATATAATCTGTCGAATTTGATTGCGATTGTTGATAGAAATAATATTCAGATTGGTGGTGATACGGAAAAAGGTGATGCCGCTAGGTGATTTGGCGGACAAATGGCGAAGTTTTGGCTGGGATGCGCAGGAGATTGACGGGCATGATCATTTGGCGATAATTCAGGCGATTGATAAGGCAAAGAATTCTTGGCAGCCGAGCGTGATAATTGCGCATACAATTCCTGGTCGTGGCGTTGATTTTATGGAATATGATTACCGTTGGCACGGAAAATCTCCAAACGCCGAAGAGGCGGAGCGGGCGCTTGCTCAATTGAGTGAAGGAGGTGGCGAATGAGTTTCTTAATGGAGAATTGGCAGAATTCGGAGCTTGCGGCAATTCGGATGGGTTTTGGCGAAGGCTTGGTTGATATTGCGAAGAAAAATAATTTGGTGGTGGCACTGAGTGCGGATTTAATGGAAAGCGTTGGCTTTGGCAAGTTTTATGAGGAAATCGGGAAGCCGCGGGCAATTGAAGTTGGCGTGGCGGAGCAGAATTTGGTTACCGTGGCGTCTGGACTGGCGGCTATGGGAAATATTCCGTTTGCGGCCAGTTATGCGGCGTTTAGTCCGGGTCGCAATTGGGAGCAGATTCGAACGACTATTTGCCTTAATAATCAGCCGGTTAAGCTGGTGGGTTCTCATGCTGGGTTAAATGTCGGTCCGGACGGCGCAACGCATCAAATGCTGGAAGATATTGCGCTGATGCGAAGTTTGCCTAATATGGCGGTTTTGGCGCCCGGTGATGCTAATGAGGCCAAGCTGATCGCGGCGGCAATGGCTGGAGATAAACGCCCAAACTACGTAAGATTGCCAAGAGAAAAAACGCCGTTATTCTTAAATCAATCTACTTTTGAGATTGGAAAAAGCTATACGTTGAGGCGCGGCAAAGATGTTGCTTTGTTTGGAACTGGTGTGATGACTTATCAATTGTTGTTGGCGGCGGAAAAGCTTGCGAATGAATATGATATTCAGGCGGAAGTGATTCATTTTCCGACGATTAAGCCGCTGGACGAGGATGCTGTGCTTGATGCGGCTCAAAAATGCCAAGCCGTCATTACGGCGGAAGAAGGGCAGATTGCTGGTGGATTTGGCTCAAGCGTGACAGAAGTTCTTAGTGAGAATTTGCCGGTGAAGATGAAGCGAATTGGTGTCAATGACACGTTTGGAGAGTCGGGCAAAATGTCTGAATTGTGGAAAAAGCACGGTTTGGATGTCGATTCAATTGTTCGTAGTGTTGTTGATTTTCTCCAGTGAAAAACCCGCCAGGAGCTACTGCCAAGATCTAATTAAAGACCTCAAAGCAAGTAGTTCTGGCGGGTGTGTGTTATCCACGGTCACCCTCGGAGTTGTCTTCGGGGTCGTAGGTGTGATAACTGCTGTGGCGTCTCATCCCGTAGATAAGTACGAGGAATGTGACACTCAACGCTAAGAACGTCAGTGCCTCTGGCAGCCCGTAGGCTACGTAAAAGTAGTCTAGTGTTGCCAACCATGCTATGTATAGTAGGACGATGGCAAATAAGAGTATTTTTCCTGCGAAGGCAGTTATCTTAACTACAGGGTGCATTTTTTTCTTCCTTTCTGAGAAGAAAATGCTCAAGACCAAAGGGCTCTTTCGCCCTTAGGGGTAAGCCTTGGGCAAAAGCCATTTTATATTATCACTAATTACGCAAAATGTCAATTCTCTTGGCATAGCGGGCGGTAATTGATATAATTACCATAAGTATTTTAGGGGGCAGTATGGGATTATCTATTTCAGAGATTCGGAAAAACACGACGCGGGCGCGTCATTTAATGCAGCGAACACGAGCGCAGCGTTTTGCGGTTGGGGCGTTTAATATTGACAATCAAGAGACGTTGATTGCGGTGGCACGCGCGGCACAAAAGCTCCAATCGCCAGTGTTGGTTGAGGTTTCTGACGCCGAAGTGAAGGCCATGGGTCTAGAGAACGTCCGCGATTTGGTGGACAATTATAAAGCTGAGTATGGAATTGAAATGTATTTGAATTTGGACCACGGTCCGACGGTTGAGGGTTGTAAGCGAGCGATTGACGCTGGATATGAGTTTATACATATTGATATTTCTCAGGCAAATCATAACGCTTCTGATGAGGAAATTATTGCGAAGACTCGTGAAGTTGTTGAATATGCCAAGTTTACTGGTGCGCTAGTGGAGTCTGAGCCGCATTATTTTGGCGGAAGTTCAAATGTTCATACAGAAGATATAAATTATGAGGAGATAAAAAAGACTTTCTCTACGCCAGAGGGTGCGCGTGCGTTTGTTGAGGCGACTGGAATTGACACTTTTGCGGCGGCGATTGGCAATTTGCATGGCAAATATCCAGTTCCGAAAGTGTTGGATTTGGATTTGTTGGCTGACATTCGCGAGGCGATTCATTGTCAGATTTCGTTACACGGCGGGTCTGGCACGCCACTACATTATTTTGAGGATGCTGCGAAAATTGGCGTTTCTAAAATCAATATCAATTCTGATATGCGTTACGCTTTCCGAACAACCCTGGAGAAAACTTTGCGAGAAAATCCAAATGAGTACGCCATTGTTAAATTAATGCCGCCAGTTTATGCCGCTGTACAGGAAGTGGTGGAATCAAAGATTAAGGCGTTTAATTCCGTGCGAAAGGCGGTGGTTTGATGGCAAAAATTATCACCGTTGGTGCGGCGATTCAAGACGTATTTTTAAGTCAATCAGACGCACTGACGCCAGTTTGCGAAAGTCCGGAACATTGTTTTGCGCGACTGGATTTGGGGGCGAAAGCCGACGTAAACCAGATTCATTTTTCGACTGGTGGTGGAGCTACAAACGCCGCGGTAACGTTTTCCAGGCAAGGTCATTATGCTAGCTTTATGGGTGCAATTGGACATGACCCGGCAGGGCAAGCGGTGATTGCTGACTTGGATAAGGAAAATATTGACACGCATTTGGTGCGATATTCGCCAAAATACAGTACGGGATATTCAGTTTTACTATTAGCCTCAAACGGCGAGCGAACGATTTTGACGTACCGTGGTGCTTCAACGCATTATCATGAGGCGGATTTTGATTTGTTTGACGAGGACGCGGATTGGCTATATGTTTCAACATTGGCGGGAAATATGTCAATGCTTCATAAATTATTCCAGCAAGCCAAACGTCGCGATATGAAAATCTGCTTTAATCCTGGAAAGAGGGAATTGGCGCAAAAGGATAAATTGCTGGGATTATTATCTGATGTCGATGTTTTAACTTTGAACAAGGAAGAAATGCAGCAATTGGTGTCTGGCGAGGATTTGGAGGCCTTGGTTAGAAGAGGTTTGAGACTAGTTCCGGTCGTTTTGGTGACGGACGGCGTAAATGGCTCAATTGCAAGCGACGGAAAAACTATCGTGCGAGCGTTAATGTACGACGACAGGCCGTCAATTGACAGAACTGGCGCTGGAGATGCGTTTGCGTCGGGATTTTTGAGCGAATGGGCGCGAAGTGGCAACTTGAAAAACTCTGTGATTATGGGCAGTGCGAATGCTAGTTCGGTGGTTATGAAAATTGGAGCAAAGGCTGGAATTTTATATGCTGGCACGGTGCTTCATGCTATGCCAATTCAAGAAAGGGAATTATAATGGCGCAAAATTTGGGAAAATTGTTGGGTGGTGACGTGAAAAAGCGTCGAGCATTAACCGAGCTCAGGCAGATGACTAGAGATGATAGTGATGTGCGATTGATTGCGGAAATATTGGCTAGAGCGCACTCGATTATTCGATCTCTAGGTCTGGATCCGTCAAACGCTACGGCAGAAGAAATTTATCAATCACTAATGGCTATTGCACCGAAAGTGGACAAATGGGCGCCGTTCAAGGCCTCTGAATGGGTGCTTTTGGACGTTGATGGGCAAGTGATTTCGTTTAATCCGATTGACGTTATAAATAACTATCATTGCCAGTTACCTCTGGGAAAGCAGCAAACAACGTATGGTAAGCGAGGCCTGGGATTTGAGATTACTCGCCGATATAAAAACCACCCGCGCACGTACAATCCAGCTGTGGAGCGAGTGGTCTGCCAGGGTGGGATTTGTTGGATTGAGCCGAAGCCTAAGAAATAGCTATCGGTCGCAACAAGTTCGCTGATTTTTGATCAAATTAACCACCTCTGGAATATCTTCGGTAATTGTGTAGATTTTTTCATCGCCGTCAGAGATCAGCTTATTTGGAAGCATATTTTCGCGAACAAAATCATCCCATTTGTCCCAGAATTTTTTATCAAACAGAACAATTGGCACGGGCGCCATTTTCTTGGTTTGCGTCAATGTGATAATCTCACAAATTTCATCCATTGTACCGAATCCGCCAGGGAAACAAACGTACGCGTCAGCCAGAAGCGTCATAACGATTTTTCGTGGTGCGAAGTGAGTGAATGCGAACGAATCTGTCGTGTAGTTGTTTAATGATTGTTCGTGTGGCAAGCGAATGTTGAATCCGACTGATTTTCCGCCAGCTTCCATAGCGCCGCGGTTTGCCGCTTCCATAATTCCGCCGCCGCCGCCGGTGATAATTGTGTAGCCTTCTTTGGCTAGCTGAAACGCTAAATCTTTGGCTTTTTGATAATATTCGTTATCTTCAGCTATCCTGGCTGATCCAAAAAAAGTTACGGTTTTATGATATTTTTGGAGAATTTCATAGCCGGCATGAATTTCGTCATCGACTTTTCCTAATCTGAACATCGCAGCCTGAAGTTGCAATTCGCGCGGAATACAAACATTTTTTTCGGTGTCATCATTATCCTTTTTATTTTATGATTTTAACTTTATTACTATATCATAAAATGCCTATGGTTACAATACGTTGACGGCAAATAATCCATCATATACAATCAAAACACAATCTAAATGGAGGTTTTATGGAAAATAAATCAACAACAAACAAGTGGCTGATCGTTGTGGTGGTTATTATGGGTATAATTATCGTAGCTATGGCGACATGGATAATTGCTGGTGCTATGTATAAAAATAGTGACTCTAACTCTTCGGTAAAAACCAGCCAAACAAAGAAAGACTCATCTGATTCACTGGAAAAAACTCGCGGTGAAGGCGAGGAGCCGTCAAACGAGGCAAAGAAAGAGTATAAAGATTTCCGAACCAAAGGCGACGGTACGGGCATTCGTTTAACTTCAGCGAGCGATGTCGATAAGTTGGATATTGATAGCTCTTTGAAGAAGTTTTTGAAGTCTAAAGTCGGTAAGCCGATTCCAGAGCGTGAAGGTTCTGTGTATGAGCCAATCATTGACCGTGCATACGGAAAATATGCGGCAGTATATGGCTTGACGAACGCTTATACTATCATCGGACCAAAGAATGGCACTGGTGAAATTGCAATTGTTGCGGGTACACAGCAAGGTGGTATGTCATGCTCAGACTTGAAGTTGGCGTCGGTTCCGAGTCGTTTGGTTGATGGTAAATGTGAAGTTTCTGGCTCGTCTCAAACTTATAGCCAAGACTAGTTTTCATAAATATAGTAAAATAGAGAGGTGAATAAATTTCGCCTCTCTTCTTCATATCAGCCCACGGGCGACCAGCCGCGAGCAATTGCTCAGTTGGTCGACGGTTTGGAAAAAGGTCAGCGCGAACAAACTTTGCTGGGCGTGACTGGTTCAGGGAAGACATTTACGATGGCGAATATTATCGCCAAGCGCAATGTACCGACGCTGGTTTTGGCTCACAATAAGACTTTGGCGGCGCAACTTTTTCTGAGTTTAAGGAATTTTTTCCGGACAATGAAGTCCACTATTTTGTTAGCTATTTTGATTACTACCAGCCAGAAGCGTATATCGCTTCAAGCGACACCTACATCGAGAAAGATTCGAAAATCAACGACGAGATTGATCGGCTTAGACACGCTGCGACTTCTGCGTTGCTTACACGCCGCGACGTAATTATCGTGGCGAGCGTGAGTTGTATTTACGGCATTGGTTCGCCAGAAACTTACGCTGATATGGCTATTAAATTGACCGTTGGCGAGCGCCGAGTTCAGGACAAGTTTATTCGCCTATTGACCGACATTCAATATAAACGCAATGACATCGATTTTGCGCGAGGAACTTTTCGGGTGCGCGGCGATGTCGTAGATATTTTTCCGGCAGGTCAAGACACTGCTGTTCGCGTGGAATTCTTTGGCGATGAAATTGAGCGGCTGACGAAGATTGATCCTTTGACTGGTGAAATTTTGGACCGTCCAGACCAATTGACAATTTTCCCGTCCAGCCACTATTCGACGCCACGTGAGCGAATTGAAAAAGCGATTGTCGGAATTGAGAATGAGTTTAATCAACGGCTGAAATGGTTTGAGGATAACGGCAAGTTTTTAGAGGCGCAAAGATTAAGTCAGCGCACCAAATATGATTTGGAGATGCTGAAGGAAACTGGTTTTGTGAAGGGAATTGAGAATTATTCGCGCTATTTGACCGACCGAGAACCTGGCGAACAGCCTGCGACTTTGATTGATTATTTTCCGGACGATTGGCTGCTTTTGGTTGACGAATCGCACATGACATTGCCGCAAGTTCGGGGAATGTACAACGGTGATCGCGCCCGTAAGGAAGTTTTGGTTGAGCATGGTTTTCGTCTTCCGAGCGCGCTGGACAATCGCCCACTTCGATTTGACGAGTTCAATCAGCACATTCATCAGGCAATTTATGTTTCCGCCACGCCGGGAGATTATGAACTTTCTCACTCGCCAAAGCCAGCTGAGCAGCTGATTAGACCGACTGGACTGCTTGATCCGCCGATTGAAGTTCGACCGACCGATGGGCAGGTTGATGATTTGATGGAGGAAATTCGCCAGACGATTGCGAAAGGTCATCGCGTGTTGGTGACAACACTAACCAAGCGAATGGCGGAGGACTTGAGCGCTTATTTGACGGAAACGGCGTGAAGACGGCGTATTTGCATAGCGAAATTGATACGCTGGAACGTGGCGATATTCTGAAAGATTTGCGACTTGGAACGTATGATGTGCTGGTTGGAATTAATCTATTGCGTGAAGGTCTGGATCTTCCGGAGGTAAGTTTGGTGGCAATTATGGACGCCGACAAGGAAGGTTTCTTGCGTAGTGAGCAGGCGCTGATTCAGACGATTGGACGGGCGGCGCGGCACGTTGATGGGCGAGTTATTATGTACGGCGACAATGTTACGGATAGTATGCGCCGAGCAATTGACGAGACGAATAGGCGTCGGGCAATTCAGCAGAAATATAACGAAGAACATAATATTACGCCACAAACTATTCAGAAGAAAATCGACGATGGTTTGCGCTCGATTATTCCGCAGAAAGAGTCTGATAAAAAGCCAAAGCTTAACCTGAAGAAAATTCCAAAAGACGAATATCCAGCTTTGATTAAAGATCTGACGGCGCAGATGGAATTGCATAGCGCTAATTTGGAATTTGAAAAAGCGGCAGAACTGCGTGATTTAATTGCAGAAATTCGTCATACGATGTAGAATAAAAAAATATTATTAGATTAGGAGGGATTATGGCAACAAAAGAACAACCACAGCCAACAAACGTCGCGCAACCAGAAATGCCGATGCAACCAAATGCTTACCAAGCATATCCACAATACGCATACGAAGACCCTGAATAAGGGCAAAGCAAAGATGCTAACTTTGGAATACGCTTTGGCAATGGGCTCAGCGATTATTTCAATCATGTTGCTGATTGACATCATAACTAAGGTGTTTGGTTTGTGGACGAATTCAACATCAATGCTACTAAGAAGCGTTGGCGGATTTTTCGCTCCATCAATGGTAACTCAGGGAACAGGAATTGTTGCAGCGTCAGTATTTGCTGTGCTTTTGGCTGTATTGTCACTAGTTCTATTCTCTCGCGTATCAAAAGCCGTTCCGGAGCGTGAAGGTTACACAAAGCGAACAGCCTATAAATTAGTAACTTACGGCGGTCTGGCTGTTTTGATCATTCCGGCTGTCGACTTGGTTGCTCGATTAGTAAGCATTTTGATCAACTCATTGCTATTTATCGGCGTTGGTGACGGCGGCGAATTCTATAAGAGTTTGTACTTGGGTGAATTCTTGCCATACGCATTAGCTCTTGCAATTGTTGCTACTAGCGCTTACTTCATTTGCCAAATTGTCAAAGGACGCAACATGTCAAAGGCTTTGTCTTTGATGCTGATTGTGGCTTCTTCTGTCGTACTATTGACTGGCGCTATCACAATCGCTGTTAAAGCGCACGATACGGGCAGCTCAGTAAAGACTGTTCCATCAGACTACAGTCGCTACAAGAACTACCAAGATTACTCAATGTAATAAAACTTGGAAAAATAAAGTCGCTCACTTTGATGGGCGGCTTTTTTTAGTGGTATAATATTGATATGATAACTATTTCTACCAGCGATATTCAGCACTTGGCGAGTTTGAGTAGTCTGGCATTGACTGATGACGAAACCGACGGACTGCGCCAAGATTTGGAAAATATAATTGGCTATATTGAGCAGTTGGGCGAGCTTGATGTGTCGGGCGTTGAGCCGACTTATCAAGTTACGGGACTGAGCAATGTTTGGCGCGAGGATGAAGTTCAGGCGGGAATTCCTGTTGAGAAATTGCTCGATTTGGCGCCAGAAAAACAGAATAATCAAGTGAAAGTTCCGCAGGTATTGTAATGAGTAAGATTAGTGATTTTATCGGCAAGAGCGCGGTCGAGAACGTAAAAGAAGCATTGCGACGAGCGCGTGAAATTAAGGAATATAATGCGCTACTCAGTTTGACGGAAGAGCGTGCGTTGGAGCGTGCAGCCAAGGTTGATGCTGGCGAGATTTCTGGACGATTGGCGGGCGTGCCATTTGTTGTGAAGGACAATTTTTTGGCGTTTGGTGCGCCAACGACTGCCGCTTCAAAAATGCTAGAAAACTTTAATGCGCCACTACAGGCGACGGCTGTTGAGAAATTGGAAGCGGAAGGTGCGATTTGCATTGGTAAGGCGAATTTGGATGCTTTTTGCGCACGGTGGTTCGACGGAAAACTCGGCGTTTGGTCCAACTAAAAATGCTGCGGATAAAACGCGAGTTGCTGGTGGGTCATCTGGTGGATCGGCGGTAGTTACAACGCTCGACGTGGTTCCGTTTGCGCTTGGTACGGATACTGGCGGTTCGATTCGTCAGCCAGCCAGCTTTAACGGAGTGGTTGGAATTAAGCCGACTTATGGAGCGGTTAGCCGTTATGGCGTTGTGGCAATGGCGTCAAGCACGGACACAATTGGCTGTTTTGCTACGAACGCAGAAGACACTGATTTGGTGATGGAAATTATGGCTGGTCGCGATGATAAGGATATGACGACTTTGCCTGATTTTTGGAATAATCAGCCAGAATTTGCAAAGAAAAAAATAGGTCTAGTCAAGCAGTGTATGACTGATGACGTGGACGCGGAAGTTCGCCAAAAAACGCTTGATTATGCAGAGAAATTGAAGCAGCTTGGCTACGAAATTGAAGAAGTAGATTTGAGTATGATGCAACATTCTCTGGCGATGTATTACATAATTGTGCCGGCGGAATTGTCCTCGAATTTGGCGCGATATGATGGCGTGCGATACGGTCATCGAGCGGCGGAAGTAAAAACTTTGGCGGAACTTTACGGTCGCAGTCGAAATGAAGGTTTTATGACTGAAAATAAGCGACGAATTATGATAGGAAGTTTCGTATTGTCAAGTGGATTCTTTGACGCTTACTACATGCAGGCTCAAAAAGCCAGGACGCTGTTAATTGACGAATTTAAGAAGTTATTTACCGAATATGACGCGCTATTGATGCCGGTTGCGCCGACTCCTGCGTTTAAGATTGGAGAGAACGCTAGCGATCCGATAAAAATGTATTTGGCGGACATTATGACTGTGCCGGCAAGTTTGGCTGGACTTCCTGCAGTTGCTGCGCCGGCTGGAAATAGCGATGAAGGATTGCCAATTGGCGTGCAGCTTATTGGCGATTACAAGTCGGACAAGAACCTGCTGAAGTTAGTTTCGGAAGTGGAGAAGATTTGATGGACGGATTGATGGTTGCGATAGTTGTTGCGGCGTTGATTATCGGCGCCTTGCTGATGATTTTCATTCAATTGACCTCTCGTGGTCGCGGTCAAATTGACAAGGAAATGTACCAGAGGGTTTGGCGGCAAATTTTGCGCAATATCGAAACCAGAAAATCGGAAAGTATGCAGATGGCGATAATGAAGGCGGATAAGTTGCTGGACAAAGCTATGCGCGACTGCGGCGTGGCTGGCGAAACGATGGGCGAACGTATGAAATCTCGCAAGGGATATTGGAGCGATGAAAATGGGCTTTGGGCGGCACATAAATTGCGTAATCAAATTGCCCACGAAACCAGTGTAACGGTAACGGCGCAGAGTTTTCGTCGAGCTATGGCGAGTTTTGAACAGGCATTAAAAGATTTGGAGCATTATAATGAGTGTATATGACGATTATGAAATGACAATTGGTATCGAATGTCACGTTCAGCTAGCGACGAAAACCAAGCTATTTAGCCCGGCCGACAATGACGCTCGTGACGCTGAGCCGAATACTAAGACACATCAGATTGACTTTGGTTTGCCGGGGATGTTGCCGGTTTTGAATAAGCACGCTGTTGAGTTGGCGGTTCGCGCTGGAAAAGCTTTGAATTCGCCGATTGCGCACGTTAGCCGATTTGATCGAAAGCATTATTTTTATCCTGATTTACCAAAGGGCTATCAGACTTCACAGATGTATAATCCGATTATTTTGGCTGGGTATGTCGATGCGCCGCTGGAAGATGGTTCTTTGAAACGCGTGCGAATTGATCATGCTCACATGGAGGAAGATGCTGGTAAATTGACACATCACGACGGCTATTCGTTGGTCGATCTTAACCGTGCTGGCACGCCGCTGATTGAGATCGTTTCTGAGCCGGATATGCATTCGGCTGAGGAGGCTAAAGCTTACGTTTCGGAACTGCATAAATTGATGGTTTACGCGGGTGTGACTTACGGTAATTTGTATCACGGAAATATGCGATTTGACGTCAATATTTCAGTAGCAAAAAAGGGCGCAACAGAGCTTGGAAAGCGCGCAGAAATTAAGAACCTCAATTCCTTCCGCAGTGTCGAGCGAGCCGCTGAGTATGAGTTCAAGCGCCAAGTCGATATTTTGGAACGTGGCGAAGAAGTTGTTCAGGAAACCAGAGGTTGGAATGATGACAAGCAGATAACTATTTCTCAGAGATCAAAGGAAGACGCGCAGGATTATCGCTATATGCCAGACCCAGATATTCCGCCAGTTGTGTTGACTGACGAGGTGATTACTGAAATTCAGTCCAAAGTGCCGATGCTTCCGGGCGAATATAGGAAAAAATGGAGCGTGCTGAACTTGGATAAATCTGTTATCAATTCGCTTTTGTCTAATCAGGATTATGCCCAGATTACACTGGAAGTTCAGGAAAAAGTCGGGCGAGGCTTCCGCTAAGCGAGTCGCGCATTGGTTTGCGAGCGCATTGACAACTTCTGACGAAAGTGACGCGCAAATAGACAATGAATCTACACGCGTGGCAGTTGACGATTTGATAGAATTGGCTGAAATGACAGAGAAGTCTGAAGTTTCCAGCACGAATGCGAAGGAGCTATTTAATGAGCTTCTGGCTGGCGCGACGAATCCGCGTAAGCTTGCCGAAGAGAAGAATTTGTTGCAGGTTTCTGATGAATCGGCAATTGCTGCAATCGTTGACGAGGTTTTGAATGATCCAGCTTCGGCGGCTTCAATTGCAGATATCAAGGCTGGAAAAGATAAGGCTATTGGCTATTTGGTTGGGCAAGTCATGAAGAAGTCTAAGGGTCAAGCCAACCCAAGCCTTGCACAAAAACTGATTCGCGAAAGACTTTAGAATTGCTGAAAATAATAGGGAATAGGAGCTGAAATATGAGAAAACCAACTAAAGCTATCATCGCCGCTGCTGGTTTTGGTACGCGATTTTTGCCGCAAACCAAAGCCATGCCAAAGGAGATGTTGCCGCTGATTGATAAGCCGATTATTCAATACGTTGTCGAGGAATTGGTTGAGGCTGGCATTAAAGATATCATTATTATCGGTAGTGCTAATAAACGGGCGATTGAAGATCATTTTGACGAGCCGAATGAAGAACTTTTGGCTAATTTGCGCGCTGGCGGTCCTAAAAAACAACCGTTCATTGATGCGGTGCAAAATTTAGCTGATATGGCGAACTTTATTTATATTCGTCAGAAGGGCCCGTACGGCAACGCAACGCCTTTGGCTTGTGCTTCGCATTTGATTCATCATGACGAGCCTGTGATTTACACGTTTGCGGATGACTTTATTGCGGCTAGCCCAAGCCGTTTCAAGCAGATGATCGAGGCATCAGAAAGCTTAGACGGAGCGGTTCTATCGTGTAAGAAAATCACCGATGATGCGGAATTTGATCGTTATGGAGTCATCAATGGCCAAGGAGTGAAAGACGGCGTTATAAAAATGACGAATATCGTTGAAAAGCCGGGCAAGGAGAACGCGCCTTCTGATTTGGCTAGTGTCAGTAGCTATTTACTTCCGGGAGAAATTTTCGGCTATCTAGACAAAGCCAAGGAAGAATTTGACGGCAACGGCGAGTTTACAATTCAGCCAATTATGCAACAAATGATTGATGATGGTTTTGATTTTTACGGCGTAGAAATTACGAACGGCACTTATTATGACACTGGTGACAAATTGGAATATCTAAAAACGGTGATCGACTTTGGGTTGCGTGACCCTAACTTCGGTGATAAATTACGCGCCCATCTGACGGATCGTCTAAAATAATGTATAATAAATAACATGAATGGATTGCTTATTATATTAGTAATTTTAATGGTGATTTTTATCATTATGATGATTGCTATGACAATTTCTATCATTAAATTAACGCGTCAAATTCGCCAAACTCAGCAAAACGTGGAGGCAATAAGTCAGCGAATTGCTAACTTAAATGGAATCGTAAGTACGGTTTCAGTTGGCGTGGAACTAGCCAAAAGCTTCGCTTCAAAGAGCGGATTTTTCTCAAAATTTTTCTCAAAGAAGAAGGTAAAAAAGAGTGAAAAAGTCAGCCAAAGAACAGTCAAATAAGCTAGCAAAAAAAGTTGTTCGTGATAACGAAAATGGTGCCCGCAAGGCGATTTTGGAGGATTTGTTCTTTGATTTTCATAAATCTCGCCACCAGGTTTACTGGGTGAATTTTGTTCGCGGAATTTTCTTTGGCCTTGGAAGTGCTTTGGGCGCGACGTTGTTGATTGCGATATTGATTTGGATTTTGGGGCAATTTGCCGATATTTTTCCGCCGTTGGCTGATTTTATCAACCACCTAATTGAGACAATGCAACGTCGTCAATAGCGTGCTATAATTGTTATTAATGACTGAGGGGACAAGCGAACAATCATCGTCGGCGGCTTTGAAGCCGTCGGATTTCGTGCATCTTCATAATCACACTTTTCATTCGGTGCTGGACGGATTGACTAAGATTCATGACTTAGTCGATAAGGTTAAAGAGCTTGGAATGGAGGCTGCCGCCGTAACTGATCACGGCACGATGAGTGGTATTTTGGACTATTACAAAACTGCCAAAAAAGCTGGCATTAAGCCGATTATCGGAATTGAAACTTACGTGGCAACTCGTTCACGATTTGACCGCGATCCGGGCAAAGACAAGCAGCGGTTTCATTTAACTGTACTGGCAATGAATAATATAGGCTTTCACAATCTGATGAAGCTGTCGACGCGCGCCAATTTGGAGGGAATGTATTATAAGCCGCGAATTGACCATGATTTACTAGAGGAATTGAACGAGGGGTTGATTGTCCTGAGTGGTTGTGCAAGTGGTGAAATTGGCGTGGCGCTGAAAGAGGATGATTATGATCGCGCTCGTGAGATTGCCAAATGGTATAAGTCAATTTTTGGCGATCGTTATTATTTGGAGCTGCAGGATCATGGACATCCGAAGTCGAATACACACTGGGATGTGCAGGCTAAGATCAACGAGGGCTTGATTAAGCTTTCAAAAGAGCTTGGTATTGAAATGGTGGTGACTTGTGATGGTCACTATTTGACGCACGAATATCAAGACGCGCACGAGATTCTGCTTTGCGTTGGGACGGGTTCGTATCTCAGTGATGAAAAGCGAATGAGCTTGAAGGATTTTGAGCTTCATTTGACAGATCCGCGCGATATTATTGATCACTGGGGCGAGGAATTTCCTGAAGTTATTCGCAACACGAAAAAAATAGCTGATCGCTGCGACGTTGAGATTGAGCTTGGGCGAATTCTTATTCCAAAATATCCATTGCCAGACGGCGAGAATGAACACTCGTATCTGCTTAGATTGACATATCAAGGTTTGCTGCAGCGTTACAATGGAGCTTCGAAGGAGGAGGCTGAAAAGTTGGATCCTGACGAGATTATTCCCGAAGCTGTCTGATGAAGTTCGTGAGCGCGCTAAGATGGAGCTTGGCGTGATGGGAAATATGGGCTATGAAGGTTATTTCTTGATTGTCCAGGATTTTATCAACTGGGGAAAATCTCAAGGAATTGTTTTTGGTCCAGGGCGTGGTAGCGCGGCTGGTTCGATTGTTGCGTATGCATTGAACATTACGGATCTCGATCCTCTAAAATACGGTTTGCTATTCGAGCGATTCCTTAATCCTGATCGTATTTCTATGCCCGACATTGACGTCGATATTCAGGATACGCGTCGCGACGAAGTGATTGAATATTGTGCGAAAAAATACGGCGAGGATCACGTTAGTAATATCGCAACGTTTGGCAAGATGTTTGGTCGTATGGCGGTGCGTGACGTCGCTAGGGTTTTGGAGGTTCCGTACGCTGAGAGCGACCGCTTGGCGAAGTTAGTCCCGCCGCCAAGCCAGGGGCGACATATTCCGTTGTCTGTGAGTATTAAAGAAGACGCGGACCTTAGGAATGAATATGAAAATAATCCGACCGCGAAGGAAGTTTTGGATTATGCAATTCAGCTGGAAGGGACGATTCGTAGCCATGGCGTTCATGCCTGTGGTGTGGTGATTGCGCCAGATACGCTGGTCAATTATATTCCGCTTGAAATGGCGCAAAAGGGCGTGGTGGCAACTCAGTTCCCGATGGGTGAGGTTGAGGAGTTGGGTCTATTGAAGATGGACTTTTTGGGGCTTTCGAACCTTACGATTATTAATAACGCCATGAGGATTATCCGAAAAGCTTACAAGAAAGAAATTAATCTTTCGGAGTTGCCGCTTGATGATAAAAAAACGTACGAGCTGTTTCAGCGCGGCGACACGACTGGCGTATTCCAGTTGGAATCGGCGGGAATGAAGCGATATTTGCGTGGACTGAAGCCGACTACGTTTGAAGATATTATTGCTATGGTGGCTCTTTATCGTCCGGGTCCGATGCAGTTTATTGACAGTTTTATTAGGCGTAAACACGGCGAAGAAGAGATAACTTATTTACATTCCGGAATGAAAAACTCGCTGAAAAATACTTACGGAATTTTGGTCTATCAGGAACAGTTTATGCAGATTTCTAAGGAATGGTGTGGATTTACTGGCGGTCAGGCCGACACATTGCGTAAGGCTGTCGGTAAGAAGAAAATTGACTTGATGAAAAAGGTCAAGCCTGAATTCGTCGAGGGCGCGGTTAAAGTTGGTGGCGCAACTAAGGAGATTGCGGAAACTTTCTGGACTCAGCTGGAAGAATTCGCCAACTATTGTTTCAATAAGTCGCACGCCGCTTGTTATGGTTTGATCGCCTATTGGACGGCTTATTTGAAGGCACATTATCCCGACGCGTTTATGGCGGCGCTTATGACTAGCGACCATGATGACACTGATCGTCTGGCAATTGAAATTACCGAATGTAAGCACATGGGAATTAGTGTGCTAAGTCCTGACGTAAATGAATCGTTCGTTGAGTTTGCTGTGGTGCCGAATGAGAATAAAATTCGTTTCGGAATGTCGGCGGTGAAAGGTGTTGGCGTTGGTGCGGTCGAGGAAGTTCTGCGGGCGCGCGAAGATGGTCCGTTTACGTCGGTTGAGGATTTTGCTAGGCGCGTTTCAACCAGTAAGTTCAATAGAAAAGCTTGGGAATCGCTTATTAAGTCTGGTGCGTTTGATGATATGGGCGATCGGTCTGACTTGTTATTCAATCTGGATTCTATTACGTCATTTGCGTCCAAGCTCCAAAAAGAAGCCGCCAGTGGGCAAACCAATTTGTTTGGAATGTTGGGTGGCGATGATGCGGCGAGCGTCCAATCGACTCTTCATCTCCAGAAGGCTCCTGTGAAACACGACGATAAAGAGCGCTTGATGTGGGAGCGAGAATTGTTGGGGTTGTATATCTCGGCGCATCCGCTTGATAGGTATGAAACATATTTGAGCGAGCAAACTCAACCATTGACGCAATTAGTTCCTGAATATGACAGTCGAATGATGACGGTCGGGGGAATTATTAGCACCGTTCGTACAATTGTCACAAAAAGCGGTTCGAAAATGGCGTTCGTGGGAATTGAGGATAAATTCGGCGAGGGTGAGATAATTGTTTTCCCAAATCTGTATGAGAAGGTTGGCGCTAAGCTGGTTCAGGACGCAGTGATTCGAGTTTTTGGTAAAAATTCAGCTCGAGATCGTGACGGAAATCTGGGCAATGAAAGTAAGCTAATTGCCGATGATATTATTGTGATTACGGATAACGATATCAATGGCTATGAGTCGACTGGTCGTAAAATGGATGCGCCAAAAATTAGCTCTGCTGTAAAAAAAGAGCGCCGTGAAGCTTATCGTAACCAGAAGAATGGAACTTCTCCGAAGTCTGCCGTAAAGAGTGACGCCGCCAAACCGCAGCCAAAAACTCATTCGGCGCCTGTTAATGTTGCGCCAGAAATTCCCGCTTCAAAGTTATTTGTGTATATTAAAGATCCGAATGATCATTCGCGGTTAGTGAAAATGAAGTCTGTTTGCGGTGAGAATGCTGGCACGACTGACGTGGTTTTGGTGCTGGGCGAGAAAGAAAAATCAGCCATGCGCCTGCCGTTTAAGGTGGATGCTAATGACAATTTATTAAGCCAATTAAAAAACACTCTGGGTGAAGAGTGTGTAGTTCTAAAGTGATAGTTAGCCCGCTGACAGAGGTCTCAACCGGAGCTGATTGCTCTGGCGGGCTAACTTAATCATCTGTCAGCGGGACTTGCGCCCCTGAAGTCTTTTGCGTTCTTTGATGCAACCTTTGTAATAAAAGGTTACATACGCGATTGCAAGCACGCAGTACCATGCACACACCAGTCTCATGTGATACTGGGGTCGAACTGGCGACTCGCCTACCATGAAGTAGGCGAAGAAGATTGCCATGCACGCTGCCGACGCAGCGGCTAGCGTGTGCCATATGTGGCTGACCCCCGAGGGGGCTTTGTAGCTATACCATGAAATATACATGGTCGCCATGATTGTAAAGATGAAGAAAATGTCAAAGGTCATCTTCTTAATCCTTTCTTCTGTAGGGGCTACTTTCTCCGGGGGATTCCAGAGAAAGCTCATACAAATATAACACATATGGTTAATAAAGTCAATAATCAGACTTGAGGGATTTATTTATTCGTTGTTGAGATTATTTCATCCTTGGAAAAATCAGTCCGAACAGCGCAATTCCTGTTGCGACCGATACGTTGAATGATTCTTTTTGGCCAAACATCGGGATTTCTACAGTGAAATCGCAGTTATCCAAAAGTTCTGGCGTGATTCCGTGGACTTCTTCTCCGAGTAGCAGCGCAAATTTTTCAGGCGGCTGAAATTCTGATAGCATCACGCTGTCTTTTGATTGCTCCAGCGCGATAATTGGCAAGTTTTCTGTTTGCTGATTTTCTTTAATCCAATCGTTAATATCTTCGTAAAACTCAAACGGCACCAAACTTTCCGCGCCCAAAGCAGTTTTATGAATTTGGCTGGTGATTTTTTCGCGAATGTGTGGCAGGCGAGGATCTTCAGATCGAATTTCTCCATCGACAAGCGCACAAGCAGGTGCCTTGCTACATAAACTCAATTCTGGATACGGCGTGTAACCACTAAGAATAATCTTCTTCACACCAAATCCTTCGGCTGTGCGAAAAATTGCCCCAACATTATGCGTCGAGCGAATATTGTGAACTAACAGAGTAATTTCTGGGTTCATATTACTATTATATCACTCGTAAAACCGTAAGCTTTTTGGTATAATTTTCATATGGACGAAGATAAAATTCAGGCGCGACGCCGTGAGCAAGATGAGGAAGCTACTCGTCGTCGAGCGTCAATTTTAGGACTTCAATATCTTGATGGGCGGGAATTTGAAGAAACTTTACCTTTGCTTAAGGGTGTTTTGACGATAGAAGAAATGTATAAAGGCAGGCTGGTTCCGTTAGCCTTTAACGAGGAAGACCAGTCTTATCGATTTGGTGTTACATCGCAAACTTCTGAGTCGTTGATGAAGCGAATGCAAAGCCAATACGTTGAAAACGGCAAGCGAATCTTCTTTTTCTTAATTTCTGGTTCGGCGTTTCGGTCAATTATGCTTAGGTTTGATCCGCCAAAAAAAGTGATTTACGATAACATCGAAATTGCCAAGGAAGGCGATAGTGATACTCTGGCGCAGGTTACGCAGACTTTGGCTTCCGTGGGCACGAATGACGTATTTAATTATTTGATTGACCAAGCGGATTTGTTGGGCGCGTCGGATATTCACATTGAAAATCAGCGCGAATCGATTCGAATTCGTATGCGTGTTGACGGAGCTCTGCATACGGTGGCGGAACTTAGCAGGGATAGATATCGAGTGATTATGGCGACTTTGGCGTCGCGTGCGAATATTTCTACCGCTTCCAGAGAGCCTCAATCTGGGCATATGCAGCAGGAAATTCATAGAGATGGCGTATCGCATGTGCTGAATTTGCGCGTGGAAGCCGTGATGACGGTGTATGGCTTGGACTTGGTGCTTCGATTGTTCAATTTCGATGAGTCAATGTTGAACTTGGATCTATTGAGTATTTCAAAGAAAGAGCGCGAACAAATTGATGAAGTCATTTCTCATCCGCGTGGGATGTTGTTGATGGTTGGTCCGACTGGCTCGGGAAAGTCCACGACGTTATATAGCATTATTAATGCTCTTAATACGCCAGATCGAAAGATTATCACACTGGAAGATCCTGTAGAAAATACGATTCCTGGGATTGCTCAGATTCCAATTGATACGACAAATGGACAGAGGTTTGCTGATGGTTTGCGCAGTGTTTTGCGTCTTGACCCAGACGTGGTGATGGTTGGTGAGATTCGCGACAATGAAACTGCGAAGACTGCAATTCAGGCTTCAATTACGGGGCACTTGGTGCTGTCCAGCTTTCACGCCAATTCGACTGCGGCGGCGTTTAGTCGTATGATCGATATGATTGGGCAAAACCCGATTTTTAGCTCGGCGGTTCGGTTGGTGATTGCCCAGCGACTGGTGAGGAGATTGTGGGATGACAGCAAGGAAGAATATGAGCCAGATGAGGCGACTCGTAAGTGGGTAAAAGAGGTTTTGAAAGATTTGCCAGAGAATGTTGATTGTCCAGATTTGGATACGTTTAAGCTTTGGCGTGCGGTGCCGACGGATGACGTTCCGTTTGGCTACAAGGGGAGAATTCCAGTAATGGAGCAACTGGTTGTGAGCGAGAATATTCAGAAATTCTTGCGCGGCGACGTTGAGGATGTTCACACGGAAGCGATTGAAAAGGCCGCAAAAGAAGATGGCATGGTGACGTTACTTCAGGCTGGCGTGCTGGCGGCTCTTCGTGGCGAAACAACATTAGAGAAGTTAATAGAGTAATATAATTGACTTTATATCCATAAACTGATAAAATTTAGTTTATGAGCGAAGTTACGGAACACTCTTATTACGATAGCGAATCTTCAGAGTCTGATAAAGACTATGTCTGTAAAATTTTTGGTACTGCCATCGATTTTCTTGAATATATATTATATAAAAAGGTGCCCAAAGATTCATCAATATTTAAGGGCTTGGTTAAGAAATATGAGCCTGTAATTGATACTCTTAAGCAGGCTAGTGATGCGTACGGTCAGTCTCCCGAATATTTGGAGGTTTGCTACGATTTTGATGAAGTGAGTTCTCGGTTAAGAGAGGAATTTAATAAGGAATATAAAACCTCGCTTGATGCTTTTATACTGTCATTAAATAAGATTTTTCCCGCTAAAATAGCGGAAGTGAATGTTCCGAAATACTGCAATCTTGAGGAGTATAAAATTCCTAAAGTAAAGAAATTTCAGAGGAATAATAAACTTAACCGAGATGATGCCGACTCTGAATATAAGCAACTCACACTAAAAACTAAGAGGTCTGTGATTGATAGGATTTATAAAAAAGACAGTACTTCTTCGTCTGTAGAATTTGGAGTAAGTCGACCTGAATATGATCCAGTTCGCGAAAAGACACATTACTTGGTTGAGCTATTGACGGATTTTTTAATGCTTAAAGCCGATGAGCTTGAGGCGATGCTCGGGGGCGAGAGCGACACGCGTATGGAGCGCATTGAAGCCTTCTTTAATTATGAAAGAGACCTGGAGTGGACTAAAACCATACTCGACTGCGCAGACGGGATGAGAGATCTGGACGAGGAGTTGTTGGCTCGTAAATATACGGAAATTGTATTTGAGGAAAATTGTCCGAATGCACAGACTCTTGCTAAATCCGTGGTGGAAGAAAAGATGAAGTCAATTCTAGAAGACGAGCTAAAGGTTCTTTCTGAAAAATTCAGAACGTACGAAGCCGCGCCTGAAATTGCGAGTAGATCTTTGGAAGAGGTAGCTAAGAAAGCTACTAAGAGAAGAGGGTCAAATAAGCCGAAGCCGACAATCGAAAAAGGCGACTCTCAGCCGGTAGAAATTGGATTGAAGGCGGGAGATGCTGTGATACTTGATAGCGAGACGTTTCCGTGGCTTAAAGAAGATTCTATTGTGGATGTACTGCATGTTGAGCGTGGTGGTGATGGTACTGTGGTCGCAGTAATTGACGCGCGCACTGAAGAGGCTAAAAAGGTCGAGCATAAAATGACTGGATACGAAAACGACGAGAAGAAGCGGGACATTCTGCCTATTATTAAAGACAAATTAACTATGGCTGCTAAATGTGTAGCAACTTCAGAAGATAAGTCTGTCGGTTTGCCAATTGGTTAAGTAACAGATTAAAAGAGCTTTATCCGTTTATAATTTACGCCTGGAAAGAACAAACGCATAACGCCAAGAGGGTTTATGTGTCAAAAGTCAGCGTTGAAGATATGCCCGATGAAAATGAGACTAAAAAATCTCTTCAGGAAGCTGGAGTGACTGAAATGGTGCTATTTTTGGGGGCTTGCGACAAACAGAACCAGGAATCGTTGGTGGCTCTGTTTATAGATGGAGACTCTCGTGATGCGGCTAAGTACGGTGCTGGCGCTTAGGCTTATCTAATGACATTCGCAACAGCTTCAACAACACCCTTATCAAATGCAGTTGGGACGACTTTATCGACGGTTGGATTTTCGACCAAGTTAGCTAGTGCTTCAGCAGCCGCCAATTTGTGCTGATCGGTGATTTTCTTAACTCCGTGATCTAATGCGCCGCGGAAAATTCCAGGGAAGGCCAGAGAATTGTTGACCTGGTTTGGAAAGTCGCTACGACCCGTGCCGATGATCGCGACGCCGGCTTGTTTGGCGACATCTGGCATAATTTCTGGAACAGGATTTGCTAGTGCGAATACTATTGGATCTTTCGCCATTTTTTGGACTAATTCTGGAGTGAGAAGTCCTGCGCGCGATACGCCGATAAATACGTCTGCGTCGGTGATGGCATCTTCAATTGAGCCAGATTGTGATGCGTCGACATATCCCAATAGCGCGGTTTTTTCAGCGTTCAAATCTGTGCGTGATTTTCCGACAATTCCTCGGCTATCCACCGCTACGATGTTTTTTGCTCCGTAAAGATTTAGCAATTTGATGATTGCCGTACCGGCCGCGCCTGCACCGATGACCACGAATTTGCAATCTGCCAGGTTTCGTCCTGTCAATTTAGCGGCGTTAATTAAGCCCGCTAATACAACGACAGCCGTGCCGTGTTGATCGTCGTGGAAGACTGGAATATCTAATTCTGCCTTCAATCGCTCTTCAATTTCAAAACATTTTGGTGCGGCAATGTCTTCGAGGTTGATGGCTCCGAAACTTGGCGCGATGGCTTTAACGGTGGTAATGATTTCTTCTGGCTCGTGAACGTCTAACACAATTGGCACGGCGTCGACATCGGCAAAATGCTTAAATAGCAAAGCTTTTCCTTCCATGACTGGCATAGCGGCTTTTGGCCCCAAATTGCCTAAGCCTAAAATTGCTGAGCCGTCTGAGATTACGGCGACTAGATTGTTTGTCCAAGTGTATTTGGTAAATCGGCTGGATTTTCGGCAATTGCTTGGCTGACTGCGCCGACGCCAGGGCTGTAATAAGCGCTAAGTTTGTCGCGATTAAGCTCCTCTTTATCTCTGAGGCTAGTCGTAATTTTACCTTTGTATTTTTCGTGTAGTTCGAGTGCTAATTTATTGTAATCCATAACTATATTATACTCCAATTTTATTTAATTGATATTTCTTCAGATTTGTGTTATTATCTTATGTAATTGTACGAGAGTTAAATATTCGAGTCTTGTTTGATGTGGAGCCGCAGAGGTACAACTGCGTGGCCAGTCGGAGCGAGTTCGGAAGATAGGAAAAATTATGAGTTTTGAGTTAATCAACAAAATCAACCAAGCACAAAAAAAGCAAGCAGTTGTCGATGCTCGCAGTGGTGACACAGTTCGCGTTTACCAGAAAAATTAAGGAAGGCAACAAAGAGCGTATTCAGATGTTCGAGGGCGTTGTTATCCGCACCGATAATAAAAAGTCGCACACATCACGCATTACGGTTCGAAAGATTGCTTCAGGTGTTGGCGTTGAAAAGTCATTTTTGATGCACAGTCCACTGATTGAGAAGATTGAGATTGTTCGTCGTGCTAAGGTTCGCCGCAAGTTCTTAAGCTTCCTTCGCCAGCGTAGCGGTAAGTCAGCTCGCTTGACGGCTAAGAATTTCGATCGCGTTGCTGTTAATGACATTCATGACGTTAAGGCGGAAGCGGAAGCTGAACGCTTGAAGGAAGAAGCTGCTCAGGCTGCTGCTGCAAAACAGGCTGAAAAAGATGCCGCTCAGGCTGAACTTGACGCTAAGGCTGCTGAAGTTGCAGCTCGCCATAAAGACGCGTAATTGTCAATTGGTTAATCATTAAAAACCGTCTCTTAATCTGAGGCGGTTTTCTCATGTTATAATCTCAATATGGCAATATTTCATTATATATCCGTCCTTGTTCCGACGACTTTGACTGTGGCGGCTCCTTATGTTTTGAAGAAAAACGGCTTTGATAGTGAGCAAAAATATCGCTGGCTACTTTACGTAGCGTGTATGTTGTTTTTCATATCTTGGTATTTGCCATCGCCGTTAATTGACGGGCAGGACACTAGTTTTACGACGCACTTTGTGGGCGGTGGGCTATTCACGGGGCTATTCTGGGCGTATTTGGTTTCGTCGATGAAATGGCGGGCGCATTGGCTGGTGATGGCGTTTTCAGTATTTGCTTTAGTCTCGGCGCTGGGTTGTATTAATGAGTTGGCGGAATTATTTATGGTCAAGGTGGGCTTGGCGAGCATAAAATTAGACGACACGAATTGGGATATTCTGGCGAATACATTAGGCGCGGCAACAGTTTGGATTGGCTGGGTTATTGCTGATTCTATGACGAAAAAGGGAAGATTGTCGGGTGATTCTGGGAATTGATGAGGTCGGGCGCGGCGCGTGGGCTGGGCCGTTAGTGATTGGCGCGGTGGTTTTGGGCGGCGCTGAAATTGAAGGGCTTGATGATAGTAAAAAATTGACCAAAAAACGACGTGAGTTGCTTGATGAGGAAATTCGTGAGCAAGCATCGGCTTGGGCGTTGGGTTGGGTTTCTGCTGAGGAGCTGGATGAAATAGGGATGAGCGAGGCGCTTAAGCTGGCAACGCGGCGCGCGGTCAAAGAAATTCAAGCGAAATGCCAGAAAAGCGGCTTGAAGTTTGACGAGATTATTATCGATGGGACGGTCAATTTTTTGGCGGGCACACCGCTGGAAAAGTATGTAACAATTATAGCGAAAGCCGACGGTCTGATTCCGAGCGTTTCGGCGGCGTCGATTATTGCAAAGGTGGCTCGCGATAAATTTATGGCGGAACAGGATAATATTTATCCGGGATATGATTTTTTTCTTCACACGTTGGCTATGGCGTAGCGAAGCACCGAGCAGCTATTGATAATCTGGGCGTAACTCCGCTGCATCGGCTGAGTTTTGCGCCGTTGGCTAAATACGCTAATACTGGGGCGAATTCGCAAAATGCGTCTGACGATAGAAAATCTAAAAATCAGCAAAAAGACACAACGCGTCAAATTGGCGATAAAGGTGAGCAAGCGGCGGGATTGGTTGGTGGGCGATGGTCATGAGATTATAGAACGGAATTGGCGAACGCGATATTGTGAAATTGATATTGTTAGTAAAAAAGACAAAGTTTTATATTTTACAGAGGTCAAATATCGGAAAAATGACAATTTCGGCGATGGCTTGGCGGCAATTACAAATAAAAAACAGCAACAAATGCGTTTTGCTGCTGAAATATTCATTGCCAAAAATGCGCAGTATGAAAGCTGTGATATGCAAATGCTGGCAATTTCTGTTGATGGAAATCCGCCCGTAGTCGAGGAATGCGTAGCACTAGATTAGGGCATAAAAAATAGCCCCAAATGAGGACTCCTTAACGTTAAGTGTATTAATTATAGGGAATGTACGACAAGGCAGTCGTGGTGAAGAACAGTCTGCTTCATCGCACATTCCATGCGCAGATTAATCCGCAAGCTCAGCGGGTTCAGAGAGCTCTGAGAGTTCTCTGAACCTTATGTGGGTGACAGAGTTTCTTAAGAAACACAATAATCCCTTCGTGATCAGAGACTCCAGGCTATGCAGGAAAGTCAAGTATAACCAGTAGTAGGGGCACAGTGACACCTTTGCCTTCTCTGCGTACAAAACAGGGCGTATCATTTTTTTAATTTTCCTTTCCGCTTTTTCCAAATTTTTCCTGTTCAGACTCTCGTAAATGAGCCTGATCAGCAGCCCTCTCAGCTCGTTCATATCTTCAAGATTATATATACCCCGATGATCAGAGATCTCTGGCACATCGTTTCGGCAGACATCTAGAACATCCAGTTTATCTCTTAGGGCGAACCTAAGAGCGATAGCGTCCATCGCGTTATTCCTGAGCTTCTTCTCGAGGACCTTTCTTGTGGGTCTCATCGCTCTCTTTCCTTCCTCTCATCCCCATAGACTGTGGTAAAGCACTTTTCTTCAGTGCAGGATGAGATCCTATCTCTTTTTGATATTTTTTTAAAAAAGAAATAGAAACTCATCCCGCAACGACTACCTTGTCAAAGTGCGCTTTCGGACAAAACGATTGTTCTGTCAACAAAAGCTAATGTTATTTATATCACTAATAGAATAAAACGTCAATAGATTTTGTCAAAAACCGTAAAATAATGCAGTCAAATTATTTATAACGCGGAAATGACCGCTTCTTTGTCTCGTTTAATCAGCTCAACTCGTGCTGATATTTCGGTAATTCCCAGCTTAATTGTTCTGGCTAGGGCTGGAATGTCCATCATCGGCTCAAAGAATTGTCGGAAATCGTCAAGTTCGTCGGTTGTCAGTAGGGCCGTAGCTGCATAGCGAATAAAATCGTCGTAGCTTTTATCCTCACCAAACGTATCTTCGACCCACGCCCAGTTTTCTTTCAGCCAATTCCACGCAATCTGACGATTTTCCCGCGTCCGAATTAAATACACAAACCAACGGCTGGCGTCTTGCGGGCGGATAATATTGGAATCTTTAATGTTGGCAAGAATTTTTTCTGCCGTTTCGGGGTTTTTGGTGGAAGTTAGTCCAATTGCAATATCATTCTGCAGGTCATTTGACGGCGTGTTTTTATACGTGGCAAAGAGATTTTCAATCATCTCTGGCGTCTCAAAATGCCTCACGTTTGCACTGATAATTAAAGCTCGAATTTCTGTCGGTAAGTCTTCCAGTTTATTGTTATCAAAACGCGTTTTCGCCTCATTCAAAACTTCTTTATCTTCGCTATACATCATCAAACTCAAAGCCGTGGTGCGTCGTTCGCGGTCGTCGTCCGATTCTCCATATTTTTCATCCCAGCCCAATTCCTCAAATGTGGCGCGCGCAAATTCTCCAGAAATTCGCTTTAATGAATCTCTGGCGGCATCATTATCATCGACGAATTTTCGCAGTTCCGTCAAGGCGCCAGCCGCCATATCGAAGACTTTTTCGTTGGTTTCGGTTTTTAAGGATAACGCTAATGGAAGTAGTGACGCCGAGTTTTCAAATCCAGCGCGGGCGAGTATTGTCGCGTCTTGTAAGATACAAATCTTATCCAAAGTCGGCAATTCTGTAATGTTTTTCAATAAATATTCGCGAGTGGATTGGTCATATTTGGTGACGAAGTGGGCGCTTAAGCCGCAGTTTAATTGTAATGGCTTTTCAATGGAAACGGTGGTTTCTTTTTGGTCCAAGATTTTTACGTCAAGCGGTTGGTTTGCGAATAATGGAATCGGCCATAATGCGTCAGACGGCTGATGTTCGCCGATGAAGAATCGTTCCTGGCTTAAAAGTTGCTACGTCGTGACTGTTTGAAACTGATACGACAGGAAGGCCAGGTTGGGAAATCCAAGCGTTCATTAGATTGACGATTGGCTGACCACTCGCTGATTCCAATTCTTGCCACAAATCATTTCCGACGGTATTTTTATACGCGAATTTTTCAAAATATGATTTAAGTCCAGCGCGAAATGTCTCTTCGCCGATAAGTTTCCTGACCATAACAAGCAGCCGTCCGCCTTTGGCGTAAACAATTGCTGGGTCGAATAAAGTGCTGATTTCATCTGGATGATTGACGTCGGCTTGAACGGATTGAACGCCGTCCAAGCTGTCGCGCCTGAGTGCGGCCGTTACTTCATTCGTGGCAAAATCTTCCCACATATGCCAATCCGGCTGAAGCGCGTCAATTGCTACATATTCCATCATATTGGCGAAGCTTTCGTTGAGCCACAAGTCGTTCCACCACTGCATGGTAACCAAATTGCCGAACCATTGATGGCTGAGCTCGTGTGCGATAACCGTAGCAATGAAGCGCCTGGATGACTCTGGGGTCAATTCTGGGTCCGCAAGCAAACAACTTTCGCGGTAAGTAATTAATCCCCAGTTTTCCATTGCGCCAGAGGAAAAGTCGGGAAGGGCGACGTGGTCGGATTTTGGCAATGGATATTTGACGCCGAAATATTCGTCATAAAAATCAATTGAACGAGTGGCGATGTCTAACGCAAAATCTAAGGTATTTTCATTCTGAGCTGGCGTTGCCCAGACGTTGACCTTGACGCCAGATTTGGTGCGGGCGGTTTTTTTGTGCAATTCACCGATGACAAAAGCCAGAAGATAACTGCTCATTCGTGGGGTTTTCTCAAATGTCGTCGTGATAGAATTGCCATTTTCTTCTTCGCTTTTTACGGGCATATTTCCCAAAACTGTTATCCTTGGGCGAGTTATTAGCGTCAAATCATATTCAGCTTTGGCGGCTGGCTCGTCAACGCAAGGAAAAACTTCACGCGCGTGATGCGATTCAAATTGAGTTGCGAAAAGCTGTTTTTTAACGCCGTCGTGAGTAAAGTAGCAAGGATATAAGCCGTGCATTGCGTCGGTGATGGTTCCAGAAAAATTGATGTGAATTGTGTGTTTTCCGTTTTTAAGGTTTGGCTGGGATAATTTCAATTCGTCAAACTCGCCGAATGAAATGTCGGCGGGCTGATCGTCGATTGTGGCTGATTGAATTGTTAAGCCTTTTGGAATGTAGCGAAATTGATTCGCTGGTGGACTCGCCAGAAATGATAACTGTGCCAGAAAATTCTTTTTCCTCGGCGCGCGTTAAATCGAGAGTTAAGTTGTAATGATTTGGTGTGAATGTGTCGAGTAGGCGTGGAACTTTAGTCATAGTTTAATTATAATACAGTCATGAGGGTGAATAAAATACGACGTCGGCAAGTGGTGATTGCGCTGGTAATTCTGGTGGCTGGCGTGGCGGTTTGGGCTTCACGAATTTCGCAACCCGAACCTCAGACAATTCAAACTTCAACACAACGAGAATTATTTGGCAATTCGAACGCCAAATCGGAATTGGAGAAGATAGAAGTTAAAGGGCGTGCGCCAAAGACTGGTTATTCCAGAAAGCAATTCGGCAACGGCTGGGGCAAAATTAACGGCTGTTCCGTACGAGAAGTGATTCTAGCGCGAGATTTGACGGACGAGAAAATTGACGAAAAATGTCGAGTTTTGTCGGGTGTGCTGAATGATCCATACACTGGTCAAACAATTCAATTTCAGCGTGGTGAAAAAAACTAGCTCTAAGGTTCAAATTGATCATGTCGTGGCTTTGAGCGATGCTTGGCAAAAGGGTGCGCAGCAAATTTCTCCAGAAGAACGAGAGAAATTAGCGAACGATCCGTTAAATCTGTTGGCGGTTGACGGTCCAGCAAATCAAGCCAAAGGTGACGGCGACGCGGCGACTTGGCTGCCTAGTAATAAACCTTTTAGGGTGCCAATATATTGCGCGACAAGTGGCTGTGAAACGCAAAATATCGCTTGTGGGTAACGGAAGCTGAAAAAAAGCGCGATGTCGGGAATTCTGGAAAAATGTACTGAAGTAAATTGACAAAATGAAAAAAATTTTTTTAATACAATGAGAAAGTACTCATCCGGCCGGCAGGTCGGAGTTTTTCGTTTATGGAAGTTTGAGACGGAAAAAGATATAATTAATAAGAAGGAGAATGTAATGGAAGACTTGAACATTAAGCAGTTGACGTTGGCAGTGCGTACGATTGCTGAGGAAAAAAACTTGCCAGAAGAAACAGTTTTGAGCGTGATTGAGCAGGCGATTGCGGCGGCTTGGCGTCGTGATAATGGTACGCGAGATCAGTTGGTTCGCGCAAGCTTGAATATCAATAACGGTACGGCTGTTGTGTCGGTTGTTAAGACTGTTGTTGAAGAAGTTGAGAATGACGCCAATCAAATTGACCTAGAGGAAGCTAAGGAGATAGATCCTGCGGCTGAACTTGGCGGTGAAGTTGTGATGGAAACTCATAACGTGACGACTTTTGGTCGAGTTGCAGCTCAGACTGCTAAGCAAGTGATTCTGCAGCGTTTGCGTGAAGCTGAGCGTGAAGTTGTTTTGGCGGAATTTGAGGATAAAATTGGTACGGTTGTTATTGGTACGGTTCAGCGAGTTGAGCCACGCGTTGTGCGAATTGAGCTGGGCAAGGCTGTCGGAATTATGCCTCAGAGCGAGCAAATTCCTGGTGAATATTATGGCGTTGGTCGTCGAATTAAGGTTTATATTAAGGACATTGAGCGCGAAGGTCGCGGTCCGCAATTGATTCTTAGCCGCGGCAATGAAGAGTTTGTGCGATTCTTGTTCAATCAAGAAGTTCCAGAGATGGAAACTGGCGCGGTTGAAATTAAGGCAATCGCCCGCGAAGCTGGTCGCCGAACTAAATTGGCGGTTTCTTCAGCGCTACCTGGCGTTGATCCAGTTGGTACGTTTGTTGGCGGTCACGGCGCCCGCGTTCAGGCTGTGATGAATGAAATTGGCGAGCAGGAAAAAATTGACATTATTCCATACGAGGAAGATGCGGCTGGATTTATTGCTAATGCAATGAGCCCGGCAGAGGTTTTGAGTGTGACTGTCAATGAAGATGAGAAGCGTGCGACGGTTTACGTTAGCGAAGATCAGCAATCGATAGCAATTGGTCGCGCTGGACAGAATGTTCGCTTGGCAAGTCGATTGACTGGCTATGAATTAGACATCGAAGCAAAAGCTCCTGTTAAGGCAGAGCCAAAACCTCGAAAGAATATTGAGGATAGCTTGATGAGCGTAGTTGAGGAGGTGGCAGAATAAGCTGCCTTCTGCGAATCGCCGAAAACGAAAGGAGGGCGATATGTCAGAAGATTTTTCTGAATTAGAACCTCGGCTGACGGAAACGGCTCGGGCCAGTTTGGGGCGGGCTGGTTTTCTGGCGCATAATGAGGGTAGTGAATATGTTGGCACGGAGCATATTTTGCTTGGTGTGTTGGCGCAGAATTCGTCGCTAGGCGCGAAGATTTTGGCGGAAAACGGCGTAACTTTGGATCGTGCGGAAATGGCGTTGAATCTGACCGCAAAGCCGCTGGTGATTACGATTGTAAGTAAGGGTTTGAGCGCTGAAGTTGTTGAATTGATAAGAATTGCTTGGCAATTAGCGGTTGAATTTGGGCAGGAAAAAATTGGCACAGAACACATTGTTTATGGAATGCTGCAGCAGCACGAGGCGCGAGCGACTAAATTGCTGCGGGATATGAATATTGACATTGACAATCTGCGTGGAAGTTTGGAAGATGTGTTCGATAAACAGCAATTTGAATCTCTGCAGAGCGAACGCAATGTGGCAAGTAAAAATTCTGGCGATTTGCGAGTTTTGGAGAAATTCGGTGTCGATTTGACGCGACGCGCCAGCGAAGGATTTTTGGATCCGGTGATTGGTCGAGCGTCGGAAATCCAGCGAATGATCACGATTTTAGGTCGGCGGAGTAAGAATAATCCAGCGCTAATTGGCGAACCTGGCGTCGGTAAAACTGCGGTCGTTGAGGGTTTGGCGCAGAGGATTGCTGATAATAAAGTTCCCGAATTTTTGAAGGGCAAGCGACTTTTTCAATTGGATTTGACGGCGATGATTGCGGGGACGAAATATCGCGGACAATTTGAGGAGCGATTGCAAAAAGTTCTGACGGTCGCTAAAAAGCATCAAGAAGTTATTTTGTTTATTGACGAGTTGCATCTGTTGGTTGGCGCTGGTTCGGCCGAAGGTTCGATGGATGCGGCAAATGTATTGAAGCCAGTGTTGTCGCGAGGCGAGGTGCGACTAATTGGCGCGACGACGTTTGATGAATATCGAAAACATATCGAAAAAGATGCTGCGTTGTCACGGCGCTTCCAGTCGGTGACGATCAATGAGCCATCGCCAGAAGAGGCGATAGAAATGATGCGAGGATTGAGAGGAAAATTAGTCAAGCATCATCAAGTTCAGATTCCTGAAAAAATGCTGACTGAGGCGGTGGATTTGAGTCGGCGTTACGTGACGGAGCGATTTTTGCCAGATAAAGCGATCGACGTGATTGACGAGGCGGCGAGTTTATTGAAGTCTAGTTCGCCAATAAAATTGTCGCGCAAGGATAAGTTGGCTCGCCAAATTAAGCGGTTGGCTGGGAAAAATTGACGCCGCGGTCGAGGCTGAAAAATTACGAAAAAGGCTGCAGAGTTTAAGATGCAAATGAGGCAATTGGAATTGCAAGCCGAAGTGCTGAGAGATGAAGCCAGTGATGAGCCGGTGTTGACTGATGAATATTTGCGTCGAGCGGTTTCGGCAATGACGAATATCCCGATTGACAGATTATCGTTAAATCAGATGAAGGATTTGATTCGCCTGGAGAAGCGACTAAGTCAAAGCGTTCTTGGTCAGAATGAAGCGATTGAGCAACTAGCGCGCGCGATTCGTCGCAATAAAGCCGGGCTAAATCGTCAGAGCGGGCCGCTTGGGTCGTTTATCTTTCTGGGCCCGACTGGAGTTGGTAAGACGGAATTGGCGCGAGTTCTGGCGCGGGAAGTTTTTGGTGGCGATGATAGCTTGATTAAAATTGACATGAGCGAGTTTTCTGAGCGTCACACGGCTAGTCGGCTTGTCGGTGCGCCGGCTGGTTATGTTGGCTATGAAGACGGCGGGAAATTAACGGATAAAGTTCGTCGTCGACCGTATAGCGTGGTGTTGTTTGATGAAATTGAAAAGGCGCATCCTGACGTTCTGAATTTGCTTTTGCAGATTTTGGAGGACGGCAAGTTAAGCGATTCTCACGGACGAACGGTGAGTTTTCGGCAGACGATTATCATCTTGACGAGCAACGTCGGCGCCGAGCAAATGATTCAGGATTCGGAGCTGGGATTTGGCGCGTCTGGTCAGAAAAAGTCGGCTAGCGAAAATCGTCACGAGAAAAATTCGCGTGCCGCTCTGCGTGAGCTTGAGGAGTTTTTGCGTCCAGAATTGATTGGAAGATTTGATAACGTGATTACGTTTAAGCCGTTGTCTCGCTCGGTCGTGCGAAAGATTTTTGACAATCTCACGTCTGGCTTGGTCAAGGCTGTCGCTCAACATGGAATGACGCTTGATATCACTTCTTCGGCGAAGCGTTGGTTGATTGATCGAGGATTTGACGAGCAACGCGGCGTGCGAGTTTTAAGGCGAACAATTCAGTCGGAGTTGGCGGATCCATTGAGCGATGTTTTATTGTCCAATAAAGCAAAACCTGGCGACACGCTGGAGGCTAAAATTGATAATGACAAGGTGGTGATTAATGTCAATCGTGCGTAAAATATTCAGCGTCCTCACGCCGATAATTGTACTTTCTGCTGCGGTTTTTGTGATGATGAATCGTCAGCAAATCATTGACGAGATTACGCTGTGGCAATATAAGCCGAGTGCGGAAATTGTCGCTATTGCTGATCGCGTAAAGATGTCGGATGTTGGCAGGAAAATGTTCTATGTTTCTAATCCGCAAATTAAATCGGCGAATGAATTTAACGAAGATTGTCGGCGTGTGGAAAAGGGAAATGCGATTTTGGGTTGTTACAATCCGTCGTCTAGGGATATTTATATTTATAACGTGACCAATTCCGAGCTTGACGGCGTGAAAGAGGTGACGGCGGCGCATGAGATGTTGCACGCTGCTTGGGAAAGGTTGAGCGCGTCGGAGAAATCTCATTTGAGCGAGCTTTTGGAGCAGGCTTATAATAATGTGAAAAATAAGAAATTGTCCGAGCGTATGGAATATTATGATCGTGCGCAACCTGGAACAAGAGCTAACGAATTACATTCGATTCTGGGGACGGAATTTGCCGATTTGGGCGACGAGCTGGAAGGATATTATCGACGATATTTTACCGATAGATCCGAAGTCGTGAAATTGCACGCGCAATATCAAGAAAAATTTGAATCCAGGGAAAATGAAGCGCAGAAGTTGAGTGAGTCGTTGAAGGTTCGAAAGGAAAAATTGAACAGAGAATTATCGCAATATTCAACTGATTTGGCGGATTATAATAGTCGCGTGTATGACTTTAATCGGCGAGCGGGCATTAGTGGCGGATTTTTGTCACAGAGTGATTTTTATAGTCAACGTCAAGCCTTGAAGGCGGAGCTCTCGGAGTTGAACGAAAGGCGTGCCAATTTGAATTCTGAGATCAATTCTTACAATTCCGATGTTTTGCGGCTTAGGGAATTGGGCGTGCAGATTGATGAATTGAATAAAAGTTTGGATAGTTTGGAGGGGGCGAAATAATGGCGAAAGTTAGAAGTCAATTTGTTTGTCAGCAGTGCGGGGCTAGTTTTTCGAAGTGGGCTGGCAGGTGTGAAAATTGCGGGGAATGGAATTCGCTAGTCGAGCAGGTTGCTTCTTCTGGCGGGTCGTCCGTTGTTGATAAATCGGCTGGGCGCGGCAAAGCCTTGAAAACGTCCAGCATTCGTGAAACTGCCTCTGAGTCTGGACTAGAAAGATTAAGCACTGGAATTGACGATTTGGACACTGTTTTGGGTGGTGGATTTTTGGTTGGCGGCGTGGTGCTGGTGGCAGGTCAGCCAGGAATTGGAAAAAGTACGCTTTTGGCACAAGTTGCGGCACATATTGCCAAGACAAAATCGGTGCTATATGTAAGCGGTGAGGAGTCGGTTTCTCAAGTGAAGCTTCGTGCGGAGCGTTTGGGCGCGGCTGATTCGGAAAAAATGCAATTGGCGTCCAGTAATAGCGCGGAAGATATTGCAGCATCAATTCAGCAAGGCGGATATGATCTGGCAATTGTCGATTCGGTTCAGACAATTTCCCTCAGCGAGATTTCCTCGGCTCCGGGGTCGGTTAGTCAGATTACCAACTCGTCAAATGTAATTATTCGTGCCGCCAAAGCTTCTGGCACGGCGGTGATTTTGGTTGGTCACGTTACCAAAGAGGGTTCGATTGCTGGGCCGAAAATATTAGAGCATTTGGTGGACGTTGTGCTGAATTTTGAGGGCGATCGATATGGTGGTTTTCGAGTTGTTCGGGCACAGAAAAATAGGTACGGATCGACTAACGAAGCGGCAATTTTTGAAATGGATGAGCAGGGGTTAAGAATCGTGAAGAATCCGTCGGCGGAACTTCTGGCGGAGCGGCAGAATCTGGATGGTTCAATTGTGCTGGCGACTATGGAAGGCGCACGTCCGCTCTTGGTGGAAATTCAGGCGCTGGTCAATCCGACGAATTTTGGCTACCCTAAGCGCACGGCTAGTGGTTTTGATTTGAATCGATTGAATCTGTTGGTAGCCGTTTTGGAGAAGCGAACAAAGTTGAAATTGGCGGACAAAGATATTTATGTCAATGTGGTTGGCGGTCTGAAACTAAATGATCCAGCGGCCGATTTGGCTGTGGCGATGGCGATTGCTAGCGCTAGCGCTGGGCGAAGTCTGGACGAAGGCGCCGTAGTGTTTGGTGAGATTGGTTTGGGCGGCGAGGTTCGCTCGGCGACGAATTGGCAAGCTCGAATTAAAGAGGCGAAGAAACTGGGCTTCACTTATGCGATTGCGCCGAAAGTTCATAAAGATAAATTTATAAAAGGCGTCAGCGATATGCGACAGGCGCTGATTGACTATTTACAATAGAAAGGAAAAAAATGAAAGATTTTTACGGATTGATAATAATTACGATGTTGCTTGGCTTGGCGGCCGAAGTTTATTTATTGGCAAAACCGCGACGAAATTCATCTGTGGGCGCGGCGCCGATCTTGGTCGATACGTCAGTGCTCATGGATGGGCGAGTGACTGAGCTAGCGAAGACTGGATTTCTGCTGGGCAAAATTATTGTACCGAGGAGTGTATTGACGGAATTGCAATTATTAGCCGACGGCGCAGACCATGACAAGCGTGAAAGAGCGCGATTCGGCATGGATGTCGTGAAGGAACTTAAGGATATTTTGAAGTCTTCATTCGAGCTTTACGATGACAATATTCGCGTCCCTGAAGGCGTGGATTCTCGCTTGTTGAAATTGGCGAAGGAGATGGACGCGGCAGTGCTGACGCTTGATTACAATTTGAATAAGGTGGCGCAAGTTGACGGCGTTAAGGTTTTGAATATCAATGAGCTGGCGAAAAGTTTGAGAATGAGTTATTTGCCTGGCGACGAGTTGGATCTGGAGCTGTCACAGAAGGGACAAGATTCTCATCAAGCGGTTGGCTATTTGAAAGATGGAACGATGGTGGTTGTTGAGAACGCCAAGCGTTACATTGGACAAACGAAGAAGATTGAGATTATCCGAAGCTTGCAGACCGACGCTGGAAAAATGATGTTTGCGAAGCTTGTGATTGAACAGAAAAAACCTGTGAAGCAGAAGACTAACGTTCCTAAAAAGCGTACAAATGGTCGCTCAAAAACATCAGCTCAACACGAGGCTGAGCTGATTAATTTGGTGAATAAACAATAGTTTATTTAGTTAACTTGGATGCTGCCAGTTGAAGTGGCGGTGTAATATGCAGAGTCTCTTACGGTTACAGAAACTGTGTGCGCTCCTGCCGTATCAAGTTCTACTGTGGCGGTCTGCTTGCCGCTTGAAGTAATTTCTGAGCTCTTAATACTCTTTCCATCCACGGTAATTTCGATTGCCGATAAGCCCCAAGTTCCTGCCGTAACATCAACACTTATCGTATATTTCTTACCGCTGTTGGTGTATGATATTGCTCCAATTTGCGGCTTAGTGTCGTCGCACTTGTGAACGTCATCTTCTGCGTTTGCGTCGTAGCCTGAAGGAACGGTAATTGATTCTTTCTTAGTCAAAGGATCAATAATCTTTGTCACTTCAATCTCTTCCTTTGCGCCATCCGGAGTACAGTTTGTTGCCTTTTTCTTAGAGACTTTATCGAAGGTGATTTTCTCTGTAGATTGACTTTGTCTCTTATTCCACCATGACGGGTAGAGTTCACCGTTGACAGTCTGGATTCCGCTTGGTCGCTCATACCATTGACCTGACTTCCATTTGCCTTCCTTGGCGTAAACTTGGGTGTGGGCAAATTCCATAACGCTTCTAATTACTGGCATGCCATAGTTGGAGGCTGATGTACCAATCACGCTAGTGTCGGAGTTTCCCGAGCCACATTCCCATAACCAGAGCTGGGCTGTAATTAACAATCCAAAGGTCTTTTGGCTGTGAACCCTTGTCGGATGTACCAGTCTTTGCGGAGGTTCGAACGCCATTGACGCCCATCCAGCCGTGAAGTCCAGGGGTTCGGTCGGACAAGATATCGTTCACAATGTATGCTGATTGCGAGTCGATAACTTGCTTGCCTTCATCTTTCCATTTTTTCAGAGTTTCACCTTGGCTGTTCTTCACCTCGATAACACTTGAGACGTCTTTTTGGACTCCCATTCGCGCCAATGTCGAGTAGGCATTTACTAATTCTGTCTGCTTGGTTCCGCATGCGCCAATTGCTGCACCGAGTCCGTAACCGCCGGCATTTTCTTCCTGGCGGCAATAGTTAGGATCGCCCATCCTGCGAATTCCCTCGACGACAGGCTTAGCGGATCCGTCACCAACGACGTAAGCGGCTTTAACGGCTGGAACGTTTCGAGATAGAGCCAGTGCTCTTCGAATATTGATGGCGCCCATAAACTTATTGTCCCAGTTTCTCAGAGTTGCGCCGTACAGTTTATCAATGTTTCATCAGCTAGGACTGTGCCGCTACCGTATGCTTGCTTGCTGTCGTGTTTGTCGAACAATTGAGCAAAGACAAGCGACTTAATCGTGGATCCTGGCTGGATATAGGAAACTGCGGCGTTGTCCTGACCAAAGCCGGTGTAGTTAAAGTCGCGACTACCAACAAGCGCTACGATTTGTCCAGTCTGAACGTCTTCGACTGTTGCGGCGCCGTTACTAATTCGCACAGAATCTGGTCGACCCGTTGCAAAGAACGACTTCATTTCATTTTCAAGTTTCTCCTGAATTCGCCAGTCTAGGGTGGTTTTAATTGTCAATCCACCACGTCCAACGACTGACTCGCCAAGCTCTTTACTCAACTGATTGCGAACCATTAGTAAGAAGTGAGGAGCCTTAATATTCTCCAAGTGTTCAGTCTGCGGCTTAAGCGTGCTTAAGATATCAATCTTTTTAGCTTTTTCAGCCTCATCCTTGGTAATAACGCCTTGCTCGGCCATATAATCCAGAACTGTATGTTGTCGGGCAATTAAAGCCTTATTTCCAGCGGTGTTATATGGATTATAGTAAGTCGGATTCTGTGGAATACCAGCAATTAGCGCCGCTTCCGCCAGCGTCAGATCCTTGGCGTGCTTGCCAAAATATGTCTGAGCGGCAGACTCTGCACCGTTGCGACGACCGCCGTATGGAGACTCGTTCAGATATAATGACAGAATTTGGTCTTTGCTATACATACGCTCGACTTCAATTGCGAGGATGATTTCCTTGATCTTTCGAGGAATACCGCTAATTGATCGGTCGCCGGCCTCATCTGCGAAGAAGACTTGCTTGACTAGCTGCTGTGTCAGAGTCGATCCACCCTGAACTTGGCGGCGTGAAGCAGTTGAGAGCATTGCGCGCAACATACCGCTAATACTGATGCCGTGGTGATTGTAGAAGTTTCGGTCTTCAATTGCGACAGTGGCTTTTTTCAAATAGTCGCTAATCTGGTCAGATTCGACAACTAATTGATAATTACCCGTACCTTTATCTTCCCAAAGCAAATTGTCGTTGCGGTCGTAATATTTAGTGACAGTCGTTTGAACGCGCTTAGCAAGCTCGCCAGGGCGAATTTTATCGAGGTCTTTACGGAAGTAAGCGAACATTCCGCCAATAAGTAACAACATCAACAAAATACTGACGCCAAGAATTTTCAGCGCCATCAGTCCGCCACGCTTGGAGAACCAATATTTCGCTAGTCGCTTCGGATGTAATCGATAAAAGAATCGCTTTACGGGATGTTTCGGCAAAGTCGCCAAATATTCCGCTCGTTCGCGTGCGTCCTTGTCTTTTTTAGTCTTATGTTTCTGCGCCAAATTGGCATATAAGTTCATCCGTTTCGACGGAGATTTCTTATCGCTTGAGCCGTGTCCGGCGGTGCTTATCGTAGTCTTTTTCTTCACAATTCTATTATATCACGCATATGTTTCGCTTCAATTGTAAAATTGCTATACTAATTATATAGAAAAGGAGTGATATGAAATTATCAGAGGAATTACAATGGCGTGGATTCTGGAACCAGACCACATTTACTGACGACAAACTTATCGATTCGGAGAATTTCACGCTCTATTTGGGGACGGATCCTTCGGCGGACAGCTTGCATGTTGGGCATTTGGCGGTTTATATGATGGTTCGACATTTTTTGGAGCGCGGGCATAAAGTGTTTTTGCTCGTTGGTGGCGGCACGGGAATGATTGGCGATATGCGCGACACGGAAGAGCGAAACCTGCTTTCGTACGAGGAAATTGAACATAACAAGCAAGCCTTAAAGTCCCAAGTTTCGCGAATCTTTGCTGGACGAGATTTTACTTTGGTTGATAATGCTGACTGGCTGGCTGATCTGGAATTACTGCCGTTTCTTCGCGATATCGGTAAGAATTTCAATATGGCGGATTTGGTGAGCCGCGAATTTTTCAAGGCGCGCATTAATAATGGCAAGGGTTTGAGCTTTGCGGAATTCACTTACACTTTGCTTCAGGGCTATGATTTTTGGCATCTATTTAGTCAATATGGCGTGAATCTGCAAATTGGTGGATCGGATCAATGGGGCAATTTATTATCCGGTGTGGATCTGATTCGTAAGAAAGAAAACACCGAAGTCTACGCAATGACTGCACCGCTGCTTATCAATAAGTCGACTGGTCGTAAATTCGGTAAATCTGAAGGCGGTGCGGTTTGGCTTGATGAAAATAAAACCAGCGTCTATAAATTCTACCAATTCTGGCTGAATGTCGATGATGAGAGCGCAATTGAATATATGAAGATATTTACGATGTTGGATCGTGATACGATTGAAGCTATTGCTGAAAATCACGCTGTTAATCCAGGTGCGCGTTCGGCTCAGAAGGTTTTGGCCCGTGAAGCTACTGACATTGTTCACGGTAGCGCGCGTCGTGAATCTGTTGAGCGTGTGAACGAAGTGTTGTTTGGTGGTGGCGATTTTAAGAAATTGTCGGACGATGATTTAGGTGCTTTGGCTGAAGAAATTCCTTGCGTTGATGCTGGAATTGATGTGATTGAAGCGCTGGTAGAATCTGGGGCGGTTGGCTCTAATGGTGAAGCAAAGCGATTGTTAAAATCTGGAGCTATTAGTCTAAACGGCGAAAAACTCGCCGAAAATAAAGTCGTCAATGACACGTCGCTACTGAAGAAGGGTAAAAACACGTTCGTATTAATTATGGGGGAGAATGAATAATGAAAAAAATTATCGGGTTTGACTTGGACGATACATTGGCAATTACAAAATCGCCAATTAGCGATCGTATGGCGAGGATTCTTAGTCGATTGCTTGAAAATTATGACGTTTGTGTGATTACTGGCGGCACGTTTCAACAGATAAAGAAACAGGTGATTGATAGGTTGAACGTTGCTCCAGAGTTGCTTCAGAAGTTCCACGCGATGCCAACTTGCGGAACTCGATATTATCGATTTGACGCCGCTGATGACGAATGGAAAATTCAGTATGCGAACGATTTGTCTGATGAACAAAAAACTCAGATAACTGCGGCACTGGAAGAGGTTGCGAAGGAAATGGGCATTTGGTGTGAGAATCCTGCGGGTGAAATAATTGAAGATCGACACAGCCAAATTACTATGTCGGCTTTGGGGCAGCAAGCCACACCTGAAGATAAATATGCGTGGGCTGAAAAATATAAGGATGTTCGTCCGATATATCGCGACAAGGTGGCGGAGAAATTGCCTGGGCTTGAAGTGCGAATTGGCGGAACGACTAGCACTGACATCACGCTTCCGGGAATTGATAAGGCTTATGGAATTGGCAGATTACTTGAACTGAACAGCTGGTCGAAAGAGGAAACGCTGTTCTTTGGTGACAAAATTGAAGAAGGTGGCAATGATTTTCCAGTGAAGCAAATGGGTGTAGATTCAATCGGCGTGAGAGGCTGGGAGGATACGGCTTACGCTCTGGAAGGTATCAACGCCGTTTCGTAGATGAAATTAACAACTCCTCTCGAGCAAATTAAAGGCGTCGGACCGAAAACTGCTCAGGCCCTAGCAGTGGCCGGTCTTACGACGGTTTCTGATGCTCTGAATTTCTTACCGCGAGCATATGACGATTATTCGTCTGCGGTTAATATTGCAGATCTTCAGCCGGGAAAAGTTACGGTTAAGGCGCGCTGCGAGTCGGTTTCGACGCGTATTGTTCGGCGTGGACTTAGGATCACGACCGCGGTTTTGGCGGATAAATCGGGCAAAGTTAAGGCGGTTTGGTTCAATCAACCGTACCGCGAAACGCAATTAAAATCTGATGCAGAATTTATTTTTTCTGGTCAATTTGGTATGCAATATAATCGCTATCAAATCAATAATCCGTCCGTCGAGCTGGCAAAAGAAATTGCCAAAACTGCTGCGGAAAATAATTCTGGAATTCAGCCAGTTTATAAATCGATCAAAAATATCCGCCCAAAAACTGTGCAAGATTTGATGAAAAATATTCGTCCGATTATGGATTTTTTGCCCGAGACTTTGCCGGAAAACATTATTCGGCGCCAAAAATTGGTTAGTCGATCTGAGGCGGTTAAATTTCTTCACGCGCCAAAAACTCACGAGGAAATTTCTCGAGGTCGTGAGCGCCTGGCGTTTGAGGAGTTGTTCGAGATGATATTGGCGGCACAATTTAACAAGCAAGAACAAACCAGATTAACAGGCTGGAAAATTCCGTTCAATAAGTCGGTCGTGAAGAGTTTCGTCGATCAATTGCCGTTTCCTTTGACGAACGCTCAGCGCCGAGCTGCGTGGCAAATTCTGCAAGATTTGGAGTCTGATCATCCGATGAATCGGTTGTTGCAAGGAGATGTTGGCTCGGGAAAAACTGTCGTTGCGGGATTGGTGGCGGCGGAAGTGGCGAAGGCTGGTTTTCAGACGGCAATTATGGCGCCGACAGAGATTTTGGCGCAGCAACATGCGAAGACACTTGACGAGTTATTGTCGCCATTTGGTGTGTCTGTTGCACTTCTGACGGGTCACGTGAAAGGTACGGCGCGCAGTCAATTGTTGGACAATTTGGCTAACGGTAACATTGACGTTGTGGTTGGCACGCACGCGCTAATTCAGGAAAAAGTTGCGTATCATAAATTGGGATTTGCGGTGATTGACGAACAGCACCGATTTGGCGTGAAGCAACGACAAGCTTTGTTAGAAAAGTCTGATTTATGCCACATCTTTTAAGTATGACCGCCACGCCAATTCCGCGCAGCTTGGCGCTGACGTTGTACGGAGAGTTGGATATTTCTATTTTGGATGAACTGCCCTCTGGTCGCCAGCCGATTCAGACTAAGATTTGGTCGCCAGCATCGGCTCCGAAGCTTTACGAATCGATTGAAAATGAGCTAGCCAAAGGTCGCCAAGCTTACGTTATTTGTCCGTTGATTGACGATAATCCAGACAATGATAAAAAATCGGTGGAGGCGGAATATAATAAATTGTCCAAGACTATTTTTAGCCATCGTCGAGTTGGGTTGTTGCACGGAAAGCTTCCTGCTGAAGAAAAAGCTGAAGTGATGCAGAAATTTGCGGACGGCGAACTGGACATGCTAGTCAGCACGACTGTGGTTGAGGTTGGTGTGAATGTGCCGAATGCGACAGTGATGCTAATTGAGAATGCGGATAATTTTGGATTGAGTCAGTTGCATCAATTGCGCGGACGAGTTGGGCGCGGTAAACATCAGAGTTTTTGCCATTTGATGATGAGCGGCCACGATAAACCGAGCCAACGACTTCGGGAGATTGAAAAATCTCAAGATGGGTTTTATTTGGCGGAAGTTGATTTGAAATTGCGCGGCCCTGGCGAGATTTACGGTAAGATGCAACATGGGGATTTGAACTTGAAAATTGCCTCGCTGGCGGATACGGCACTAATTGCTCGCGCTCAAGTCGAAGCTGAACGCTTTGTCAAAGAGGGGCAAGATTTGCTACAATATAATCATCTGGCGCACGCCGTCAGTCGCTATCAGCGATTAACTGTTTTAAATTAATATGTACGCAGGAACAACAATTAGGGATGGCTCTGGTCGATTTATTGGCGTCCACCAAAAAATAGATCGAGTCGCAAGGAGAAATATAAAACCAATTCTTCCTGATTGGTGTGATTTTCCTGACATTAAAAACATTCTTCATTTTGAGGGCAAGAATGGTCCTGATGGTGTTAAGCGAAAAAGTCCTGCTGTGGATGAGCCTTGGCACTTTATAAATCCGGACGATCCGAATGACACTGCACTTCTGGAGATGATTGACGGACATATTGGCAATTTAGCCCGAGCACTGCGAACAAATAATTCCGAGCGAGCAGCGTTTGAGGCGGCGTGGATGGCGCACGCGATTACCGACGGCTTGACTCCGGCTCATCATTTTCCTCTGGAACAAGCTATGGCGGAACTTCGCGGCGGTGAAGGGCTGGAGACGCGAACCTCAATTTTGAAGAAAAATCTCATGAAGGGCGATAACGGGATTGAATTGATTAAGAACAACTGGAAATTCTGGGGCGCCAAAGGTATGATGACGACACACGTAGCGTTTGAGGCTGGCGTAGCTAGCGTGGTGGCATATCCGCGTTTTAAGGATGCAATTCCGAGTAGTGATGAGATATTGCAAGTGAAAAATCACGGCTATCGTGAGTATTATTTGGACCAAGTTCACGCCGTGGCATCGATGAAAATGTATGACAATTTTATTAAGAGCGGCTGGACGACGGAACTTGCTTGGCAGACAAATCACGAGCTAATGCCGATTATTATAAAGTCGGTGATGTTGGGTTGGCTGGCGTCTGTCTGGAAGCTCGAGGCGGAAAAAAGTGAGAGTTAGGATTATCTCTGGCGAATTTGGCGGACGATTTATAAAAACCCCGCCTGGCTCAATGACGCATCCTATGGGCGAACGAGTGCGCTCGGCTATGTTCAATTCGCTAGGTGAATCAATACGCGGCGCGCGGGTTTTGGATGCTTTTGCGGGATCTGGTGCTGTTGGGCTAGAGGCATTAAGTCGTGGCGCAGAGTCGGCGGTTTTCGTGGAGCGAGATCGAGTTGCTCAGCGAGTGATTGCTGAAAACATAAGCATTTTGGGCGTCGAAGAAAAATCTATTGTAATAAAAACAACGATAGTAAATTGGCTAGAAAGCGCGAGCTCAACAGGGGAGTTCGATATTATTTTTGCCGATCCGCCATACCATAATCCACAGTTTTCCACAGTTTCCAAGTTAATGAGACTACTCAAACCGGGTGGATTTATGATATTATCACATCCAGGAATAGGTGAGGTGCCAGTTCAAGACAAAACTGTTGTGGTGGACAGTCGTAGTTATGGGGAGGCGCACCTCACCAAGTTCCTACGATTGGAAAATTAAATTCTTATAAGTCGTTCTGATGTTTGTCAGGACGATTTTTGTTGTATAGAATTGCTAGACTACATCTGAATGTAGTTTTAGCAATTCTTCCATTGATAAGGTCTCTAGTAAGGCTCCTTCTCCTTTGCGTCACAGACTTCTCTTCTATTGATTTCCATTATTTATATTTTATAATAATTATTCTATTAATGCAAGCGGCAAGCTGATGATGGAGTTGTTTCGTTTAATGGTGTCATGAAATGAAGTTAACTCTACTACTACATCTGGTGGTGTCGTATAATGGTTTATAGACAAAGTGAAAAGAGGAGGAATGTAGAAAAATGCTGTACGATGGTCATATTACTTGTGGGGCAGATATTCTGAGTGAAGATACTTCTGATGAATCGGATAAATATAAAGATTACGAGGAAATTGCAAATAATGAAGATTCACAAATTAACGTCGGCGAGGATTCATCTGAAAACGCAGACGTTATGACCACTCCTGACAGGGAAGAGCTGCCGTTAATTTCTACTGAGAAACGTAGAGCTATAGGAAAAGCGGCGATATTTGGTGCGTATATCAACTATATGTCTGCTGCGAACGAGAAAGGTGAACTATTCCCATATTCCCAGAAAGCTGGGTTACTGGACAATAAGCAAAACTCCGCAATATTCTGGAATCGTCATTTGGAGATTTTCTGCAGTAATTAAATCGACAGAGTGAGTCGAGGTGATGATCTTGGCGTTTTCTGGAATGGAAAAGCTTTGTTCTGCATCTGCGAAATTGATGAAAATGTAAGCACGTTGACCAGCCAGCTCTCTTTTTAATCCGAGAATAAATCCGTTGCCAGTGTTTTGCACGATGTTCAAATCGCCATTTTTAAGAATTAGGAAGGTTTGGCGTAATTTTAGCAATTTTCGGTGCATATTAAGTAGGGAATCGTTTGTGATTTTTTCGCTATCAACGTTAATTTTTGTGTGATTTTCATTAACAGGAAGCCAAGGTTTTACACTTGAAAAGCCCGCAAATTGCGAATCATTCCACTGCATTGGCGTGCGTTCCAAATCTCGGCTATCAACAATAGAATTGGCGGGACTGAAATTATCTTGAATGTCATCAGTGGTCAATTCTCCATTCGTCATGCCAATTTCGTCGCCGTAATACACTACGCTAATTCCTGGAGTGAGGAGATTTAAGAAGCTGAGGGCGCGGGCTCGTTCTTCGCCCAATCTGGAGGCGACTCGCGGCTGATCGTGATTTCCGATGCAGAAAAATGGCGTGATTGAGTTTGCTGATTGCAGGTAATTTTCGATTTTTTTCTCAATATTTTTAGCATGCCATTCGTTGTCGCGATATTCCATAAAAAACGCCGAGGCTTTTGGGTGGGCTGTCAAGATTCGGCTGTATTGATGGTAAATATCGCCCAGCTTATCATCAGGGTAGAATTCAAACACCATTTGCTTGTCGTTATATTCATCGCAGACTGACGCTAATTCTCGTAAATATTCCTGAAATGCGGTCCCATTTTACATTGATCGTGGATAAACGCTCCGTAATCGTTTGGATTGCCATAAAAATCAGGATTTGGAGAGTCATCTTTAAAGTCGGGGTCTTTGGAAATTCCCCAAATTGCATCGACGCGCATTCCATCGACGCCCATATCAAACCAAAATCGCACTATGTTTTTCATTTCAGCACGCACTGCGGGATTGTCCCAATTTAGATCTGGCTGCGTTTTCAGGAATGAATGCAGGTAAAATTGCCCAGTGCGCTCGTCAAATTCCCATGAACTGCCGCCAGACAAACTTCGCCAATTGTTAGGCTCGCTATTATCTTTTCCATCACGCCAAACATAGTAATCACGCTTGGGGTTATTGCGCGAAGACCTGGATTCCTGAAACCACGGATGTCGGTCTGAAGTGTGGCAGGGAACGAGGTCGATCATAATTTTAATGTCGAGGTCATGGGCTTTTTTAAGAAGCGTCTGAAAATCGTGCATTTTTCCGAAAGTCGGATCAATTGCTCGATAATTTGCGATATCATAACCAAAGTCAGTTAGCGGTGATACGAAAAATGGGGAAATCCAAATTGAATCGACGCCCAGCCATGATAAATAATCCAGCTTCTCGGTAATGCCGTTCAAATCGCCAATTCCATCGCCATTCGTATCCAGAAAACTACGCGGATAAATTTGATAAAGAGAGGCGACATCTTGCCAAGTTTTCATAGTTTAAGTATAAGCGAGATATAAATAAAATGCCAATACATAGAGTCTGAACAATAGAAATCTCCCATATAAATAAAATATTTATACGAAATAGAGGACGAAATGTATAGTCTGGAAGACTCTTAGTGTTGACAGTATAAGAAATTATTGATATTGATATATGTATTATAGGAATATACAATAGTGATATATAGGGGTATACTAAAATGAAAATAGTAAACGGAGTGGTATGTGGCGAACTGCTCGAAAGATTAGTTAGAACATGACAGCCTTAATGTGTTAGTAATTAAAAACCATAAATCATACGAAGAATTGCAGTCACATCTAGATGTATTGCAAGCCTATATAAAGTACATAGGATTAGATCTGTCATTAAAAAAATACTTCTTGTAGACTCTATAGATAATGTTACTATTAAGAATAAACTCGTAGAAGAGGATGTTGATATAGTACTAGACGATAAAGAAGTGCTCTCTGATAAAGAAAAGACATCTCTAAGTGACAACAGCCAAATATTATGTGATATAAAGGGTGTATTGGATGAAATAGGAGCTTTTTTGGCGGGTAATGGAGTGTATTGGAATTTTGATGAGCCCGTATGGAATTGTTCATATTCTGCGAAGTGTGCATTTGGTGCGGGTGCAACTATTGCGGCTCAAAAGTTCTTTTGTTCTGTTAATGATAGAAAAATATCAGATATCTTACTGAAGAGGGCTAGATATTTATGGAATAAGACTATAACGGTTTCGTACGCAAGAGACATGTTATTATATACTCTACAACTAAGGCGGAAAGCTAGCCGTCGTAAATATAATGATGTTTGGCTGTCTTATGAGACTGAAATTAATTACCATTTAACAAACTTCTATTTCTTGATGGCGAGTACGTTTGATATAGTATCGAGGTTTTTAAATGAATACTATTCACTAGGCATCACTGAGAAATTTAAGCTTGCATTAGAAAAAAAGACGGTATTGAATAAAATAAAGGAGCCCATTCCTGATTTGTATCGTTATATACAGAACCCTGAAAATAATAAGTGGATTTCATGGCTAAGGAATCGACGAAATTACATAGCTCATGACGGTACCGTTTCACATGCCCCTATTTTAACAGAAAAGACTGTAAAAATGAGTGAAGAGGATATTCGTAGGATTGTGGATTCTCGGGCGAATTGGGGTGTATATGGCAAATTGATACCTAGAGAGCTGTACGATATGTGGAGGAAAACAGAGGTGTATAAAGTGAGAATGGAGAATAATTATGAATTAGTGGCAAAAGACGTGATGATTGTTGAGGTAAAAGGGGGTAGGGTAATATCAGCTCCATTGAACTCCATTTCTTATGATTACGATAAGTACTCGCAAATAGTTAATTATATACTAAATATCATTTCAAGTGACATAGATAACAGCAGCACTAGATAAAATATATTTGAAAATCGACAAATAAAAAAGACGCACAATAGCGTCCTTATTCGTTTGTGGTGCGGGTAAGGAGACTCTAACTCCTGGCCTCTTCCATGGCAAGGAAGCGCTCTAACAACTGAGCTATACCCGCATGTTGTTCACGATTTATTGTAGCAAAGTCGTGAATGAAATGCAATATTTGGTGGCTCCTCCCAGACTTGAACTGGGGACACAAGGCTCTTCAGGCCTCTGCTCTACCAACTGAGCTAAAGAGCCACAAACTTGCTATTTAATTGTACTAAAGTTGTCGCCATCTGGCAAGGGTGTTATAATTTTATCGAGCGCGGGTGTCGTATAGCGGCTATTATGTGACCTTCCCAAGGTTGAGATGGGAGTTCGACTCTCCCCATCCGCACCATCACGATTTATTAAATTGGTAAACACTTGAAGTTTAAGTTTCGAGTGTTTTTATTATTTTTAGTGTATAATCATAAGCAACATGTATTATGTGAATCGTATTGAATTGGGTAAGATATTGGCTGATCGTTTAATGGAGTTAAAGGGTCAAGAAGCTGTGGTGATTGCATTGAGGGAAGAATCTTTGACAGCGTGTATTGGCTTGGCTAGCGAAATTAATGCTTGGGTGTTTCCTTTACTTAGTCGTCGGATAACTATTCCGGGTGACCCGAGACCTATGGGACTTATTGACCCAGCGGGAATATTTACATGGAGTCCTGATTTAGAAAAAGTTCAGCGCGATGGAATTGAAATGGAATCTCACGGAGTATTAGAGGACGTAAAACGTCAGGCATTTTCAGATCTTAATCGTGTGCTCGACCAATACGGTCAGTTTTCAAAAGACTCGCTGAATGGTCGGGTATTATTATTGACAGGAGACATTGTAGAAGATCGTCTGGAGATTGCGATGGCACTTGAGTACCTTAAGAGTGTACGATATAAAGCCATTTATGGCTTAGGCGGCAATGTAGACAGCTTGGCCGCCGATTATTATCATATACAAACAGACAAAAGTGTCGCGCTTGACGTAATGACTCATATGTTTCCTGCTGAACATTATTTTGAACAAAAAGATAGCTACACTCCAGAAGAATGTAGATTATTGGTAACGAATATTTCACAATATTGGACATAAAGAAAGGACTATATGGATCCAAATAACGTTAACCCATTATTACAACAGCCGCCTCAACCAGCTGCTATGCCAATACCGCCTCAGCCAATGGTGCAGCCGACAGGTGTTACGCCAACTGATTTTCGACCAAGTTCTAGTGTTTTATCTAGTGATGAACTGAGTAGCTCGCAGGCGATTATTAAAACGATTTCTGAAGCATTTTCTTCTCGAGTGGTTGGGCAGGAAAATCTTCGCACGGCGCTTATAGTTAGTATGATTACTGGAGGTCACATCTTACTAGAGAGTGTACCGGGGCTCGCAAAAACTACGGCGGTACAGACGTTGGCTGCGAGTGTCCATGGATCGTTTAAGCGTATTCAGTGTACACCAGATTTGTTGCCTAGTGATATTATCGGAACTCAGATTTACGATTATAATAAGGGGCAATTCCGAACTGAGCTCGGGCCGGTTCATGCTAATTTCGTGTTGCTGGATGAGATTAACCGCTCGAGTGCGAAAACTCAAAGTGCTATGCTGGAAGCGATGCAGGAGAAACAGACCAGCATTGGCGGTGAGCGTTATGATTTACCGCGACCGTTTATGGTTTTAGCTACTCAAAACCCGATCGAACAAGAAGGTACTTATGAATTGCCAGAGGCGCAATTGGACAGATTCCTATTAAAGGAAATTTTGTGGTATCCAGACTCTGGGGAGGAATTGGAGATTCTTAAACGCATTGAGTCTGGCAAATTGGGGGCGGATTTGGATGCTAGTGATTTGTCGCAAGTGGAACTGCCTGCTATTGAAACCCTGCAGAAGTTGGTGAAAAAAGTGTATATCGACGATTCGGTCAAGTCATATATTGTGCAGATCGTGTCGGCTACTCGCAATCCGGGGTCTGTCATTTCACCTGATATGGCACGCTATGTTCAATATGGCGGAAGTCCACGTGCTAGTATTGCGTTTTTGCAAGTTGCTAAGGCATTGGCGCTAATGAGCGGTCGCGATTATGTAATTCCAGAAGACGTCAAACAGCTGCGGTACAGTGTATTGCGACATCGTATTATTTTGAATTTTGAGGCTGTGGCTGATCAAATCCATGCTGAAGCCATTATTGATGCAATTTTTAACGCCGTAACTGCTCCATAATATGCCAAGTCTACTTGTCAAAGTCAAAGCTAAGATGACTCTGCACGCTCATGAGAAAGTGAGAGGTCTTTTAGAGGGGCAATACGGTTCTGTTTTTAAGGGGCGTAGTTTGGACTTTGACGACCTACGTGAATATCTGCCAGGTGATGATATCAAGGATATTGATTGGCGGGCAACGGCGCGTAGCGGTAGTACTAGAATCAGGCGATATGTGGCGGTGCGTAAGCATAATATTTTGTTAGTGGTTGATACTGGTCGAAGTATGGCGGCAACTAGCGAGGATGGCGATAGCAAACGTGATGTTAGCGTGATGGTTGCTGGGGTTTTAAGCTATATCGCGCTTAAGCATGGCGATTTAGTAGGTTTGGTGGCGGGAGATTCTCGAAGCAATTATCATTTGTCTTTTAAAGGCGGCAACTCACATGTTGAGCAATTATTGCAGCAAATTCACAAATCGACAAATTTGGACTCTGCGCCGAGCCGAATTGCTAATCAATTGGAATATATATCACAGCATCTGCGACGTAAAATGATGCTAGTGATTATTACTGATGAAAGTGAGATTACAGAAGAATGCCAACAGGTTTTGCGGCGATTGCGAGCGCAACATGAGATTGTTTGGGTGACTATCGGTGACTATTCAGGCCTAAATTGTAATCATGAATCGTACGATATTGATGGGCTGGCTAGTTTACCGTATTTTATCCGTAAGCAGGGGCAGATTATACAGGAATTTAATAATTATCGAAATCAGCTTAGACTGTCGCATACAAAAACGCTTGATAGATTAGGTATAGTTAGTGGCTATGTTTCTGGTGATCGTAATGTGGTTAGTGAATTATTTAAGATATTGGAGAGACAACGGCATGTCAAATAAATTAGAATTGCGTGAATGGGTGGATTATCAGCCGATTTGGCTGGTAATTGGATTGATCTTGCTTGTCTTATTGGTGGCGTGGTATTTTTTTGTGTTTTTCAGTACGAGGCGCAGAAAACAGCAGACATTGGCAACATTAAAGCCGAGACCATATATTCCGCCAGATTTGACTAATCTCAAAGCGAAATATCAGACGCTGATCGATGAAGTGGAGCAAAAATACACGACAAAGGAATTGTCTGCGCGTCAGGTTCATCAGAAATTGAGCTATCTTTTGCGAATGTTTGTATTTGAGACGCGCGGGCATCGAGTCGATACTTTGACGCTGAACGATTTGAAAAAGACGCGATACAGCGAATTGACTAAGGCTATTGAACAATTTTATATGCCAGAGTTTGCCGCTGTTGAGCGCGGAAATGTCCATGAAGCATTAGAGCTATCCAGAAAGGTGGTGGCTGAATGGAACTAGTAGCTTGGTGGTTGTCGTTATTACTGATATTAGTGTTGGTGATTGCGGGTGCTGTCTCGCGATTGCGTAATAAGAAACGCCAACCTAAAATTGCGGGAACTTCTTTGCCCGTAGCTAACTCTTATAGATTAATCCGATTGCCTGAATATCAAAAATACTTTAGGCGATACAAACATCTGATATCGGTAGCTTTATTGATAGTCGCCATGTCTGTTGTTATGATTATTATCTTGGCGGGGAGACCAACAACAAAGACGGTGATTGAGCCGGAGTCACGCAATCGTGATATTATGCTATGCCTAGATGTTTCTGGATCTATGTATGAAGCTGACTCTGAGATCTTGAGAGTCTACGCAGAGCTTTCTAAAGGATTTAAAGGTGAGAGAATTGGTCTAGTGTTGTTTGATAGCTCGCCGGTTGTTGTTTTTCCTCTGACGGACGATTATGATTTTGTAACAAAACAGCTTGAATCTGCTGCTGAAGCATTTAAATATTCTTTTAGCGGCAAGTATAACTCCGAGAAAACAAAGCGCATATATGATTTGATAAGTGGCGTATATGAGGGGGATGGCTCGTCGCTAATTGGGGATGGACTGGCTGGTTGTGTCAATCGTTTTGACAAGCTAGATCATAAACGTTCGCGGTCGATAATATTTGGGACTGATAATTACCTGGCGGGAAGGCCGGTAGTTACACTAAAGGAGGCGGCTGAATATGCCAAAGATAAAGACATCCGCGTTTACGGTATTAATCCGGCAGATTATTCAACAGGTGGCAAATATGGATCTACATCGGAAAGTCAAAGAGTTCAAGGAGTCGATGTTGCTGACGAATGGCGATTATTATAAAATGACTGATATTGGCGCCGTACCGTCTATCATCGATAAAGTTACAGAGCAGGAGGCAACGCGATTTAAGGGAACTCCACAGATAGTTTACAGTGATCAGACAGTAATATTTTTAGCTATTTTGCTAATTAGCTTTGTTGCTTTAATGATAATTTCATGGAGATTGCGCGTATGATTTTACAGCCGCTTTTATCGTGGTGGATTTTGGCGATTATATTTTTACCAATAGTCATATTCTGCGTTTGGCTTATTGTAATAAACAAAACTGCTCGTAAAAGTTGGATGCGTCGCTTGGCGATAATTGTCCTAATATTGCTGGCTTTTTTGCGTCCATCTATTCCTGGCGTGTCGAAGCATACTGGTAATGCATCGCTAGACGTATTTTTTATAATTGACGCTACGTATAGTGTCAAGGCGATGGATTATGATGGAAATAAAGAGCGATTAGAGGGGATTAGAAAAGATGTAAAAGACATTGCCGCCAAGCTGGTGGGGGCTCGGTTTAGCGTGGTGATTTTTGACACTAGCGCATATGTAGCGCTACCTTTAACCTCAGACACTTCAACACTAGCTTCAATAGTCGACACTATACAGCCACAATATGAATTTTATGGCAAGGGCAGTTCAATCGATATGCCATTAGAGATAACAGAGAAAGAATTATCTCGCGTTAGTAAGGTGTCTCCTGGTCGGGGACTAGTGTTATTCTATCTAGGCGATGGCGAGCAAACAGAGGAAGAGAAGCCCAAGTCATTTAGTCCTATAAAAAAATATATCAAAGGCGGCGCAGTCCTTGGCTATGGCACGAGCTCTGGCGGTAAGATGCACGGCCCCTTTTGGGGTACAAATACCAATCGGATAGTCAAGAATTTATCAAGGATCTTAGTACAGGCAATTATCCAGCGCCCGATGCTTTGTCTAAAATAGACGAAGCTAACTTAAAAAATATCGCTGATCAAGCGGGAATTAAATACGTCCATCGTACTAAACCGGGCGAGATAGAAGAAGTAACGAAGGATATTGATGTAGGCTCAATCGTTCGTCAGAATAAGGACGCGTCTTCGTATGATGATATTTCGTGGATGTTTATGCCACTAATCTTGCTATTGATATGCTTTGACGTAGGAGCTATTTATCATACGTTTCAGAATTTAAGGCGTCAACAAAAACGGAGTAAGTTATGAATAGAAGACCTTTTGATTTAGCAAAATTAGATTTCGAGGGGATACGATTACGCAAGCGTAAGAAATTATTACTATTTTCGTCGTTACCGGTTGGTGTAGTGATGCTGATTACAATAAAAATGCTAAGTCTTCCTGTACTGTCTGGCATTGCACATATGAATTACGGTCAATCCCAGAATGATAGTGCGATCTCATGGTTGCAGCCGCTGACTTGGGCGAATTGGATGGAGCCGTACAAAGTTTATTTTAATCAAGGCAATGCTTATTTCAAATCTGGAAAATATGATCAATCCGAAGGAAAAATTTCGCCAAGCTTTTAGAGTCTGTACCTGAGGCAAAAGAGTGTGATGTGCGTATTAATTTAGCATTGAGTATTGAGCAGCAAGCCGATAGATTGCTATCGGAGAAAAAATACGATGCCGCAATTTTGAAATATGACGATGCTAAGGCGGTTCTTTACGACGGTGAAGATAGCTGTAACGTCAGGTTTCATAATAAGATGACAGAAAGTGATAATAGCAACGATTCTGATGACAAAGAAAACGACAATCAGCAAGGAAGTGGTAATTCTGGTGACAATAGCCGGGACGTACGTAACATTGAAAAACGAATTAAGGTCAAGTCAAGTTCCGCAAAGCAGCGCAGGAACGATGACAAGATAACACAAACCGACGAGAAAGACAGTTCTACTAAGGATTTGAAGGATACTGAACAGAAAATGAAGAAGCTTGAAGATAACGCTAATAAGGCCCAGAAGAAGCGTGTTGAGCGTAACCAACAAAATAGACATAATGAAGATTACGAGAAGAATCACGGCAAAAGTGATTATAGAAAGAAATCTTGGTAAGTTCTATTTTTTACCGCCACGAATTGCGTCGATGAGTTCGATAGGGAATAACATCATCGTCTTTTGGCTTGGCTCTGTAGAGATTCGCTCTAAGGTGTTCAATGTTCGCAGATTGATGGCGCCTTGAGTCTTTGCTAGGATTTCTGCGGCCTGGGCTAATGTCTCGGCTGCAGCTTTTTCACCGTCAGCGTTGATGATGTTAGCACGGCGCTCGCGTTCTGCCTCGGCCTGTTTGGCCATGGCACGCTTCATATCGCCAGGAAGCTCGATGTTCTGAATTTTAACGTTCTCGACATCGATACCCCACTTGTCGGTTTCGGCATCAACAATTTCCTTGATCTGCTGGGAAATTTCTTCACGCTTGGCAAGCAAATCGTCCATATCAACATTTCCGGTGACGTCACGCAGCGCTGCTTGGGCAAATTGACTAGTCGCGTAGATATAGTTCGTGGTTTCCAACACGGCTTTTGGCGCGTTGATGACTCGGAAGTAAACCACCGCATCAACGCCGACCGTGACGTTATCTTTGGTGATGACTTCTTGTTTTGGAACGTCAATTGGAGTTGAGCGAATATCGACCAACATCATCGTCTGCAATCCTGGAATGACGACTCTTAATCCTGGTTCGCGAACGCCAGTAAATTTACCGAGCGTTAAAAACCACACCGCGCTGATATTGATTGACAATTTTAATGCCGCCAAGCACATAAAGCCCGATAGACACTAAGATGATTACTACAAATACTCCCATTTTTCCTCCTATTTATATAGATCCATTGTAGCATTTTGCGCGAGGAAAGTGTAACGGTGGACGACTTTTTGGCTTTATGGATTTCGCGATATAATGGAAGTATGAGTGATAGCAGGCAGCCACTGGCTGAACGGATGAGACCGCAGACGCTGGACGAGGTGATAGGGCAGAGTCATTTGCTTGGTGAGGGCGAGTTATTAAGGCGAATCGTTAAGAATGGTGAGCCGGTCAGTTTGATATTGTGGGGTCCGCCGGGGACTGGGAAGACGACGTTGGCGCGGATTATTGCGCGCGAGGTGAAGGCGGAGTTCATTGAATTATCGGCAGTTACAAGCGGAAAAAAGGACGTTGAACAGGTAATTGAACACGCCCGTCAAAATTGGAATTTAGGACTCAGGACAATTCTATTCGTTGACGAAATCCATCGTTTCAATAAGGCACAACAAGACGCGTTTTTGCCGCACGTTGAGAGTGGGCTAATTACTTTGATTGGCGCGACGACCGAGAATCCGAGCTTTGAAGTCATCACGCCGCTGCTGTCGCGTTCACGGGTTTTGGTTCTCCAGCGATTGACAAAAGACGAAATTATATCCGTATTAAAAAGAGCGCTGAAAGTTCTGAAAAAGTCCAAGCAAGTTTCGCCCAAAGCCCTGGATTATTTGGCGGAATTATCGGATGGCGACGCAAAGGGTGGCGCTGGGCAATTTGGAATTGGCGCTGAGTTTTAATGAAAAAGTAACGCCGGAAGTGGTCAGGGCGGCGGCTCAGAAGCGACTTCCGGGCTATGATAAAAAAAGGCGATTCGCATTACGACGTGATTTCCGCTTTTATCAAGTCATTGCGAGGGCAGTGACGCAACGGCTGCGACGTATTATTTGGCGCGAATGATTGACGCGGGCGAGGATCCGAAGTTTATTGCTCGGCGAATGGTGATTTTTTTGCGTCGGAAGATATCGGGCTGGCGGGCAATGGTGCGCTGAGCTTGGCAATTGCGACGTTTGAAGCTGTCGAGCGCGTCGGTCTTCCGGAGGCGAAGTATAATTTATTCCATTGCGCTATTGCGTTGGCTCGTAGCCAGAAGTCGCGTGAAATTACCGATTTAATGTACAGCGCTTTTGAATTGGCGCACAAATATCCGAATTCTCCCGTGCCGTTGCATCTCAGGAACGCTCCGACCAAATTGATGAAAGATTTGGGCTATAACAAGGGTTACAAATGGCAAGCTGGCTTTAAGCATGACAAAGGATTTTTACCAGAGGAAATTAAGAATGTGGTATAATTGGCATATCAATATTCTTAAAAGGAGAAGTTAATATGTCAAAACAAGAACCTCAGCAGCCGCAATATGCGCCACAACCTGATCCAAACGCACAATACGGTCCCGCACCGCAACCTCAGAACACGCCATATGAGCAGCAGCCAGTCAGTCAGCAATATTTTGCACAACCTCAAGCAGCGCCAGTGCAATATGTCGTGATGGCGGAATCCCTGAAGGGTGTTAAGGGTTGGTTAATGTTCTTTGTGGTTTGTTTCGTTATTGGTAGCCTTGTTAATACAGCAGTGTTTTTCCAGGCGATAATGAATCTTAGCCAGCCAGAGAACGTCATTTCTTTGATATTTTCACCTATACTGGTAGTCTTGGCTATTTGTGCAGTTGTGTTTATAGTAATGCAGAAGCGTCTTGGTAAGTGGCTAGCTGTTGCTACGATCGCCACGGCTGGATTGGGCAATGTTGCAAATGCGGTAGTTATATATGCGTCTGGAAAGTCAGAAGTGGATGCCCCAGCATTTATTACTGCAATCATTACAATGCTAATAGTAGAAGGATTGGTAATCTTGTACTTCTTTGCTTCTCGCCGAGTCAAAGAAACTCTTGTCAATTAGCCGATTCTCACATTAAAAATAGCCGCCTCGTTACGGGGCGGTTATTTTATAGTCAGTGTGGCTATTGTTTTGCGGCGCGTTTTCGCTCGTTTGCGTCCAGATATCGCTTGCGAAGTCGTAATGATTTTGGCGTAACTTCCAAAAGCTCGTCATCTTCGATAAAGTCGATACATTGCTCCAAGCTAAATTGCGTAAATGGCGTCAATTGCACAGTTCCATCCGACGATTTGGAGCGCATGTTAGTCAAATGCTTGGCTTTACAAACGTTGATTTCGATATCTTCTTGGCGATTGTAAATCCCGACAATCATCCCAGCGTAAACTTCTGTTCCTGGTCCGATCAATAATTCGCCACGGGCTTCGGCTGCTTGCAAAGCGTAAGGTGTTGTTGTGCCAGCCTCGAACGCAATCAAAACTCCATTGCGGGTTTTTGGCAGTTTTCCGCCAAGCGGTTGATATCCGTGAGGCAGGGAATTCATAATCACCGTACCTCTGGTGGCGGTCAATAAAATGTTGCGCAGACCAATCAGCGCCCTCGTTGGTAAAATGTAAGTCAGGCGAGCAGCGCCAGAGGTGGTCGTTTCCTGGGATTTCATTTCGGCGTGTCGTGCGCCAAGCTCTTGGCTGATCGCACCGATGAATTCGCTTCCGACTTCAATTTGCAATTCTTCAATCGGTTCTTTTTCAACGCCATCTTCGGTAATTGTAACAACTTGCGGTCGTCCAACTTCAAACTCAAAGCCCTCGCGTCGCATAGTTTCAATCAAAACACTCAAGTGCAATTCGCCGCGTCCAGAAATCGTAAAGCCAATTCCGTTTTCCTCAACGCGTAGCGCCACGTTGGTCTCAAGCTCTCGCTTCAATCGGTCGCCAATTTGTCTGGATGTCGTAAACTCGCCCTCGCGACCTTTCATTGGACTGGTGTTTGGGCCGAGGTACATACTCAAAGTTGGAGCTTCGATATCAATTGTCGGTAGCGCTTCAGGCTGTTCTTTGTCGGCAATCGTATCGCCAATATGTGCATCGGCCACTCCAACCAGCGCCACAATGTCGCCAGCAAAAGCTTCGTCAAGTTCTTCGCGATTCAAGCCACGATAGCCAAAAACTTTCTCAATTCGTGCAGAGCCTGCGACTTCGCCATTTTTCATCAAACTGACTTGCAAGCCACGCTTAACGGATCCGCGAGCAATTCGCCCAATCGCGTATTTTCCTTGGAATGTGTCATATTGCAGGCTGGTAACAAGCAATTGAAACGCGCCATCTTCTGTCACGTCTGGCGCTGGAATGTCGTTAATAATCGCGTCAAAAATTGGCGTCAAATCCGCATCTTCGTCTGTGTTTGCAGGAATTTCTTTCCATGATTTTCCGTCGCGTCCGATTGCGTAATAAATTGGATATTGCAATTGAGAATCGTCGGTTGCTAGCTCCAAAAACAGATCGCTCAACTCGTCTTCAACTTCGGCAATTCGCCTGGCTGGCTTGTCGATTTTATTGATAATCACAACAGGCTTCAGTCCCAGCTCAAGCGCCTTCGCTAATACGAATTTAGTCTGAGGCATCGGACCTTCCTGCGCGTCCACAATCAGCAGAACGCCATCAGCCATATTCAAGGTTCGCTCAACTTCACCAGAGAAATCGGCGTGTCCTGGCGTGTCAATGATGTTTATTTTGTAGTCGCCGTAAAAAATTGACGTTTGTTTGGCGGTGATGGTGATGCCGCGCTCGTGCTCTTGATCGCCGGAATCCATAATCAATTCCTGGCTCATCTCGGCTTGGTTGTCGCGGAATGTTCGCGACTGCTTTAATAGCCCGTCAACCATGGTCGTTTTGCCGTGGTCGACGTGGGCAATAATGGCAATGTTTCGAATCTTGCTAGCGTCCTTCATAAAAATATGGTCTGATATTAACACAGACCTTCCTCTTAATATAAAATTTTACCACGATAAGGGGAAAATAAAAAGAGTGAAAGTTGTGTTTAGCCATATTTATACCTAACGTGAAATGGTGGGAAATACAGGGCTCGAACCTGTGACCTCACGAATGTGAATCGTGCGCTCTAGCCAACTGAGCTAATTTCCCGTAATTACATCTGTCGTTTTATTTAACGAACTCGTGATGTGAGCTAATTATAGTTCAGGTTTCAAGTCCTGACAAGTTGCGCCGAGTATATCCTATTTACTTTTTATACAAGTGTGATATAAGTGAAAGTAGTTTTTGTTGATGAGTTGAGCAAACAAGGAGACTATACGAACGGTGATAATAGGCGCAGAAAAGGTGCTTCCTGAGGGGTCGGAATATCCAGATATGAGTCTATTGTCTCTCGTTGCTGATACGATCATGGTCTGTTCCAATACTAATGATTGGGATTGGCAGGTAATGTCACCATTGATGATATCTGGGCTATTTCCACACAAAGACTACGTGACAAAAAACGATTTAGTATTATGGGCTCAGTCCAATAATTTTCCCCTAGACGATACTTACTCCTGTACTAGTGGTAATGAAGAATGTTTTTTATGCAAGAGCTGCATGGCAAAGAAAAGAATAATTCAATAAAGGAGGGGCTTTATGAATATAACCTACGCTACAACTAACAAATATAAATTAGCTGGAGCAAACCAGGCATTGTTGGGGGCGGGTCTAACACTCACAGCTCCCGACAGGGAACTACCTGATGTACCGGAAATTCAATCAGATAGCCAAGAAGAAGTATCCATTGATAAAGCTCAAAAATACTACGAACTACTAAAGAGCCCACTGGTTGTTATGGATTCTGGACTGTTCATCAAAAGTCTCAAAGGTTTTCCAGGGGTTTATACGAAGTACGCACTTGATACTATCGGCATAGAAAACATAGTAAAATTGCTTAAAGATGACAGAGGGGCATACACTCAGCGTACGGTTACGTATCTAGATGGACTAGAAATCAAGACGTTTACGTACAAAGTGCATGGTGAATTACTCAGCGAACCACGCGGCGAGAATGGTCGTGACTACGATAAATATTTCAAAGTTGATTGCGCAAACAAGACGATAGCTGAGATGAGTGACGATGAAAAGACCGACATGATATCTGTAGTATGGAAGGAGTTAGCACAGTGGTTGCAGCAAAAATAAGTTCAGTAGAGGCGAAACTGATCGACGCCATAAAAGATTAGTTATCAGAGAAGGGTGAAGACATATTGAATTAATAGCGTCTCGTATTGGCGCGGTTGCTATAAGGCGCAATCAAATATTTTGGTTTGGGGACAGACGCAGAACTTGAAATTATTAACAAGACTACAAGTGCAAGCTCAAAAGCCACTTTTCGAAGGGGGGCGGAAAGTGGTTTTTGTCTGTGGCAGGAATTAAAAAATGTGAACCAAAAAATTGCCCAAGAAGGCGAGGATTTGGATTTTTACTCTGAAATGGTGAGAAATACAGGGCTCGAACCTGTGACCTCACGAATGTGAATCGTGCGCTCTAGCCAACTGAGCTAATTATAGTTCAGGTTTTAAGTCCTGACAAGTTACGTCTAGCATATCCTATTGACTTTTTTACACAAGTGTGGTATAAATGAAAGTAGCTTTCGTTGATGAGTTGAGTTTTACTCCTTGTTCGAAAGTGAACTTTGACAAGCAGCCAAACACAAGATGAGTTTTCATTTCTTTTCAGGAAAGTTATGGCAAAGAGAAACGAAATCTCATCTTGTGTATTAAAGAACAATGCACTTAGTCGCGCACTCTGCGAGGATGAGAAGAAAGATGGAGCGATGGAGATTTCAGGAACGATTTTGCTCATCAATTGGCCATTCGAAGAGCCAACCAAAGTCCATGCTACAATTTGCGTGGATCAAGAAAACTGGGAGATGCTTCAAACAATACATCAGGCCAAAAAGGAGTTTATCGATGTTTTTGGCGAGAACGAAGCTCTACTAGATGCATTGACTCGTGTTGACGAGTGCGTGTTTACTATTGCAGCACAAGCGTGTCTCTCGACCCCGCAGATTTCTACAAGAAACTTGTCCGCCGTAGCAGACAAGCTCAGTAGTATAATTGCGAACGACCTCCCTTCTATCGTTGTTGGTGCTGAAGCTGACAGGGTTAAACGAACACACCAGCTAAGCCTGGCGCCTCTTTTCTTTTCTGTATATATAGCCGCTGTGTGTCACTATGCGCTCAACAGCGTAAGCTATAAACTCAGAATTGAGGATTTCAAAATCCAAATCCGACGCCTACTGAACTAGCCTTAGTCCAGCACCACGATAGCGGCAAGTTGTTCTTTCCATAAAGGCTGCTTGTCGCTATTCCTTGAACATTAATAAAAGTTCACCCATCCTAGGGTGATTTTTTCATAATAAAATAATCGTTAATTCTTGGTGCGGATGAAAGGACTTGAACCTTCACGCCGTGAGGCACATGCTCCTAAGGCATGCGTGTCTACCAATTCCACCACATCCGCATAACCCGATTATATCAAAACAAATTCTACTTATCAACTGTCCGCGCTTATGTTAAAATTGAAGTAACATACTAAGGAGGGTTGATGAATAAAGTTGCGAAATATTTGAATGAGCACCTTAGCGGCGAAGTCGCGTCGCAGGATTTTACATTGAGTCAAGTTGAAGTTGACAATGGACTTTTGGCGCGTCGACCAGAAATGATTGTCCGAGCGGCTAATATGAACGACATCAGGAAAGTGATGCGATTTTGTTCTCAATTGGCAGAGAAAGGTCATGTTTTACCTGTATTTGTTCGTGGTTGTGGCAATGATGAAACTGGCGCAGCGACGAATAAAGGTATTGCAATTGCTGAAAAAACGTATATGAATCGTGTGGTTGGTATTGATCCTCGCCAACAGCTGATTCATGCCCAAGCGGGAATTTCTCTTTCGGCAATCAACGCAACTTTGTCTACTCATAAAGGTTTGGGTCTGCCGCGAACTTCATATGTGGCAGAAGAAGGCACGATTGGTGGTGCAATTAACACGGCCCCATCTGGAATATTATCTGGCGCACATGGTCGTTTTGCTGACGCGATTCAGCAGCTTGAGATTGTCCTAAGTAACGGTGACGTGATTCAGACTGGTCGCATATCTCGACGCGAATTGAGTAAGAAAAAAGGCTTATCGACGTTTGAGGGCGAGATTTATCGAGAGATTGACAATTTAATCTCAGATAACGCCGAGCTGATTTCGCAAATGGATCCAGCTTTGCCAGATACGGTTGGCTATAGCGGGATTTCTCGGGTGAAGCAAAAAGACGGGTCGTTTGACTTGACGCCGCTGTTTATTGGTAGTCAGGGAAGTCTGGGTGTGATTTGCGAAGTTATTATGAAGGCACAATTTATTCATCCGGAATATTCAGTTGTTGCCGCATCATATAAAAAATTGCCAGCCGCGCAATCAGCCGTGGAATTAGCGATGAAAAATAAGGCGTCGGCGGTGGAAATAATCGACGGGCGATTCTTCCGTCAGGCTGCGGTCGTCGGTAAAGTTGTTGAGTGGGCGCCGAAAGAGTGCTTTAAGGGTGCGGTAGTCTTGGCTATCTTTGACGACTTTTCTGACAGAGCACGTAATAAAGCTGCGAAGAAATTGACTAGAAAATTGGAATCATCAGAAGCGATTGACATAAAAACTCTACATTTGGAAGAGCAGGATTTGTTCAGTTTGCATTCTGTTTTGGCTTTGGCGGAAACTCCGAGCGAGCCGCATATGATTACGCCACGCGTTTTCTCCGGTATTTTAATGGCGCCAGAAAAGATTGATAGTTTCCTTAGCGAGTTGAAGTCGCTGGAATCTAAGTACAGTGTGGATTTGCCAGTTTTCGTTGATTTTTCAAGCGATTATATTTCTCTACATCCGACGTTTGATAGTAAAAAGGTGAGTGAGCGCCAGAAGATTCTTCAATTGTTGGCGGAAATTTCTCAGATTGTTAATAAGTACGAAGGTTCGTTTGCAGGATTTGGTGGTGACGGAAGGCTGAAGGCCAACTTTATCTATAAAAATCTGCCAGATGACGAAAAACAATTATACGCAAAGGTGAAAAAAATCTTTGATCCAGCTGGAATTTTTAATCCAGGAATTAAAGCAGAGGCTCAGCCGAAGGAGTTGGCGGCGGAATTAAACGCATGGTGTAAGCTTCGTAATCAAGCTTGATACTGGGTGAGAATTGGGCTATAATTGACGCGTAGCCCATGCGGATGTGGCGGAATTGGTAGACGCGCTAGCTTCAGATGCTAGTGTACGCAAGTACGTGAAGGTTCAAGTCCTTTCATCCGCACCAAGAACTGAGATTTTTCACCATAAGAAAATCACCCTGAGATTGGGTGATTTTTGTTAGCTTAAATTCAGAGTCTACATGACAGGCAATCGTAAAAGAACAACTGCCTGCCATGTAGATCTATCGAATCGCTGGTGTCCCTAGAGGTGTCAAACTCTAGAACTCCTCGGAGGAATCTTCGACAAGCATCTGGAAATCTTGGCGGATGTCATCCATGATGCCATCCAGACGCTCTACCTGTCTGTCCCACCGGCGCGCTCCTTCCAAGGTCATAGTCATCTTCTCTGCCGCGATGCGGTAGAGGGACCCGAGTGCAGCTTCCAGGCTGTCAATATCTCCCTTGAGGTCTCGAAGGTCTTTCATTGTCTTCACCTTTCTGGTGTTCTCTCATCCACATTCTTACGCTACAGGATTGCAGTGTAAATGTACTGTTCTTTAGTACAAGATGAGATCTTAGTTCTCTTATGGCGGGTTAAAAAGAAATAAAAACTCATCTTGTGTTCGATTGCCTGTCAAAGTTCACTTTCGGACAAGGATTTACTCAATCTGTCAACAAAAGCTACTTTCATTTATACCATACTTGCACAAAAAAGTCAATAGAGTACATAAAAATAGCCTCAAATGAGACTATTCCAAAATAATTTCAGGGGATATATGACAAACAGCCATAAAGAGAATGAATTACACTCATCATATATCCCGCGTTGTTAGTCTTCTGTTTCTTCTGTGTAGTCCAGAAGATCTTCTACTAGCTGCGCAAGAGCAGTAGCGTTCTTGCCCAACTGGGCAAGTTGCCGTCTGATCTCGGGCTCAGTGGCAATCGTTCGAAATATTAGACTTTCTTTCGGAATATGGCTGAGAGTTGATTCCTTTCCTTTTATGTACATGGTTGCTTCGCGAAGAAAATTCTCCAGTGCCGTCGTATTGGTCTTTTTATTCACGGTCTTTGCTCTTCCTGCGTTTTCTCGCCCTCACTGTGATATATGTGCATTCTTTATGCACAAGACGAGATTTTATCTCTTTAAAGTTCTTAGAAGAAATAAAAACTCGCCTTGTGTTTCGGCTACTTGTCAATGAACGTTTTCGGATGAGGAGCAATCTCAACTCATTAACGGAAACCAATATTACTTATACCATTCTATGGTGATTAAGTCAATAGAAGGCTCTCAATTTTGTTATTTATTCAGGAATTTTGCTAAAATAACAGAGATGGAAGATAAAAGAAATGTCATTGATAAATTTAAGGGTCGGAGCGAATCGGAGATTATAAGTGAGCTGGATTCTGAAGATCACGGTTTGGTGATTGCGCTGGAAAATACCGAGCGAGATTTTAATATGGGGACAATTGTCAGGAGCGCTAATGCGTTTGGCGTGCGGCATATTTATGTAATTGGGCGCAGGCAGTGGAATAAGCGCGGCGCCATGATGACGTATAAATATCTTCACATTACGTATTTGGCGACGACGGAAGAGTTTGTTGAGAAAATGCGGACTGAAGGTAGGGAAATTATTGCGATTGATAATATTGAGGGCAGTGTGAATATGTCGCAAACGAGGTTGTCGAAGCGTGCGGTTTTGGTATTTGGGCAAGAAGGGCCGGGGATTTCTGCGGAGCTGGCTGGCGCTGCGGATCAGATTGTGGCGATTGAGCAATTTGGTTCGACTCGTTCTATAAACGTCGGTGCGGCAGCGACTGTAGCGATGTATTGTTGGTTACAGCAGAATGTGCTGGCGAAAAATAATTAGTTGATTTCTACGCCTTGTTGGCTCAAAAAATCACGAGTTTCATTATCTAATTTGCAATTTATGAAACGCGATCGTGCTGCCAATCTCCCGCTGCCATAAACAAATTGCGTTTCCTCGTCATATTTCATACCACGGAAGTCGCAATCCTCCGCTTCAATAATAGCTTTTACGCCACGAAAATTCACATTCCGAACCGACGAATTGATAAAATAAATCGGTTGCCCATAAATATGCTTTGCGTCGTCCAGATTACAGTTTTCAAACACGAAAAATCCCATGACAAACTGGCCAAAATCAACGCTACGAAAATCCTCATCCGTAAAGCGAACAAACTCGCCTTCTTGAATGGCGGGATAACGCTCGTGTTGGTAGGCGGAAAAATCGTTAGCGCGAATAGATTCGGCGATGCGATGTGTGATGTTGTCCATAAATTAATGATACACCATTATTTCTCGCAATAACTCCGTCAGTTCCTACTTTACAAAAAGCATGAAATTTATTACAATAAGCGTATGATTTTACCTAAATTCCATCATTCACACGTGTTGCCGAGGTAGGACTCTGATTTTTGATTGTACGCGCCGAGTTCTGCCTCGGCGTTTTTGATTGCTATAAATAAGAAATAATGACATAATGGAGCTAACATGAGCAGTTTATCTACACAAAGTTACAAAGGTTCGCGAGATTATTTTCCAGAGGAAAAGCGTCTGCAGAATTATATTTTTAATGTTTGGCACAAGACGGTTGAGAGTTTTGGCTATGAAGAATACGGCGCGCCGCTACTGGAGCCGCTGGATATTTATTTGGCGAAGTCGGGTCAAGAATTGGCGGGCGAGCAAACATACGCTTTGAAGATCGTGGCGGTCGAATGGTGGCGATTCGTCCTGAGATGACGCCGTCGATTTCTCGAATGGTGGCGGCTAAGCGCCAGGAATTGGCTATGCCTGCACGGCTGTATTCCATTGCTAATTTTATGCGCTATGAACGGCCGCAACGTGGGCGTGAGCGTGAGTTTTGGCAATTGAACGCGGATTTGTTTGGCGTGGACGGCGCGACGGCGGACGCGGAGATTATTGAGCTGAGCCACGCTAGCGTGATGAATTTTGGCGCCAAGCAGGAAATGTTTACAGTCAGGGTTAATAATCGCCAATTGATAAATCGTCTGATGAGTCAATTTTTGAAGCTTGATATTGTTGGTTCGACGATGATGATGAAGCTGCTCGATAGGAAAAATAAGATTCCTGCCGAAGAATTTAAGCGTCAGGCGATTGAGATTTTTGGCAATCAAGCGTCGGAAGGTCTGCCAAAGCTAGCAAAAATGATCAGTATGAAGTCTGTTGATGATTTGCCGAGCGAATTGATGGAAGATGAAAGTGTCAAGCAACTTCGCGAAGTGATGAAATTGCTTAACCAAAAAGGCATCACGAATGCGGTGTTTGACGTTACTTTGATGCGCGGACTGGATTATTACACGGGCATGGTTTTTGAGCTTTTTGACAATTCACCAGAGAATAACCGAGCGTTGTTTGGCGGCGGACGATATGATGGATTGGTTGGGCTATTCGGCGTTGAACCGATTGCTACGGTTGGTGTTGGCATGGGCGCAACAACGATGGAGCAATTTTTGGAAGTACACAATTTGTTGCCTAAATTGGCGTCTAAAACAGATGTATATATAATTCCGGTGTCAAAAGAATCTATGGCTGGCGCGGACGATTTGGCGCGAAAATTGCGCAGTGAAGGCGTGCGAGCGGAGTTGGATATCACTGGTAGAAAGATTGACAAGCAGATAAAAGCGGCGCTAAAAAAGCAAATTCCGTTTGCGGTGTTCGTGGGTGAGGATGAAATTGCTAGCGGCGCATACACGGTTCGAAACTTGGTGGAATCCGATGAGCAGAAGGTTGGCGCTGAGCGAATTGTGACAATCGTCAAAGATCGTCGATATGATGGCGATGAAGACGCTCTGTTTGAGGTATAGTCTGATATCTGTTATAATTGGTCTTTATGAAGACTACTGTAAAAAAACTATCAGATACTAAAGTTCAATTGACGATTTCTTTGGGTGCTAGCGAATTGGCTGACGCGGAGCAGGTTTCCTTGACAAAGTTGGCGCGCGACATCAAAGTTCCAGGTTTCCGCAAAGGGAAAGTTCCTGCAAGTATAGCCGCTAAGCATATTGACCCGAATGCGCTTCAGGAGCAGATTTTGGAGAACGCTTTGTCAAAGGCAGTAGCTGAGGCGTTTTTGCAGGAAAAATTGCAAGCTCTAGATCGACCTAGCGTTGAAGTTAAGAAGTTTGTTCCTGGTTCTGAGCTGGAATTTACGGCTGAAGTTGAAGTTATTCCTCCAGTGAAATTGGGCGATTACAAAAAATTGACAGCGAAAAAAGAAGTAGCCAAGGTCGAGGATAAAGATGTTGACGAGGTTATTGAGCGAATCCGTAAAAACTATTCCGAAAAATCAGAGGTCAAGCGCGCCGCTAAAACTGGCGACGAAGCTGTGATTGACTTTACAGGAAAAAAAGATGGCGTGGCGTTTGAGGGAGGTTCGGCTAAGGAATATGGCTTGAAGCTCGGTGAAGGCCAATTCATTCCGGGATTCGAAGAAGGCGTGATTGGTCATAAGGCTGGCGAAGAGTTCGATTTGAAATTGAAATTCCCAGAGGATTATCACGCTGAGAATCTGGCAGGTCAAGACGTTGTGTTTACCGTGAAACTTCACAAGGTTAATGAATTGAAATTGCCAGAACTAAATGATGAATTTGCTGCAAAATGCGGTCCATTTACAGAGATGAAAGAAGTAAAAGAGGACATCAAGCGTGAACTCACCGCACAAAAAGAGCGTGAAGCTGACGAGAAATTTAAGGACGCGTTGGTCGGTGAGCTGACGGAAAAAAGTAAGGCGGCACTGCCAGAACTTTTGGTCGAGGATCAATTGCGATCAATCGAGCGTGATTTGACTCAGAATTTGATGTATAGCGGACTGAGTTTGGATAGCTATTTGAAGACTCAGGGCTTCAAAGATAAAGAGGAGTGGACGAAGAAAGAGGCTCGTCCAGCGGCTGAAAAGCGAGTTAAGGCTGGTCTGGTATTGGCAGAATTGTCGAAGGAATTGAAGATTGACGCTTCTCGTGACGAGATCCAAGAACAGATTAATTTCTTTAAGCAGCAATACGGCAAAGATAAGAAAATATTAGAGCAATTTGACAATCCAAACGTTCACCGCGACATTGCCAATCGAATGATTACAGATAAAACCGTTGCTAAATTGGTCGAATTAAACACGAAGAAATAAGGTAAATATGCCAAAATCATATCTCATTCCAACTGTCGTTGAAAAGTCGGCTGACGGCGAGCGTGCTTTTGATATCTATTCGAGATTGTTGAATGAGAGGATTATTTTCCTTGGTGAAGAAGTTAACGAGCATACTGCGAACAGCGTAGTGGCGCAATTGTTGCATTTGGCATATGTTGATCCGCAAGCTGATATATCGCTATACATCAATAGTCCAGGCGGCAGCGTTTATGACGGTATGGCAATTTATGACACGATGAATTTTATTAAGCCCGATGTGGCGACGTATGGAATTGGTTTGCAGGCAAGCATGGGGGCGTTTTTGCTCAGCTCTGGCGCTAAGGGCAAGAGGTTTTGCTTGCCGCATGCTAAGGTTATGATTCATCAGCCGTCTTCTGGAACGCACGGAAAAAGTGACCGACATGGAAATTGACATGAAGGAAACTTTGGAAGTTAAGGAAATGCTAGCGAAGATTATGGCGAAAAACACTGGTCAGAAGTTGGCTAAGGTTAAGTCTGACATGGAGCGTGACTATTGGATGACGCCGGATGAGGCTGTAAAGTATGGTCTAATCGACAAAGTCCTGACTAAATTGTCGTAAAAATTTGCGTGTTTGTTGTTAAAACTACTAGTGATTCTGCTTGTGGTTTTTGGAGAATATTGTCATAATTTGAGGTAGGCAAGGAGGGCTTATGAGGCAATATTTAGACGCATTGAAATACGTTCGTGATAACGGTGTGCAGAAGGGTGATCGTACAGGAACGGGAACGACGGAAGTTTTTGGTATTCAGACGCGATATAATTTGGCGGACGGATTTCCAGCTGTAACCACGAAGAAGTTATATTTCAAAAGCGTCGCTCATGAGCTTTTATGGTTTCTTAAGGGTACGGGCAATATTGAATATTTGGCGCAAAACGGCGTTCATATTTGGGATGAGTGGCCATATAAAAATTACCTAGAAAAAACTGGTCAGAAAATACCGGAAATTAACGGCGACGAGTGGCGCGCTGGAATGAAGGAATTTATTGATAAGATTGCGACGGATCACGTGTTTGCTGAAGAATGGGGAAATTTGGGACCTGTTTATGGCGTTCAATGGCGAAAATGGCCGGACGGGAAGGGCGGAACTATTGACCAGATTCAGAATGCCATTGACATGATAAAGACGAATCCAGAATCGCGTCGGAATATCGTGAGTGCGTGGAATGTGGCGGAAATTGATGACATCGTTCAAGCTGGCGGGCTGCCTCCGTGCCATACGATGTTTCAATTTAACGTAAGACCTGGCAAGAACGGCGGGAAGGACAAGCTGGATTTGGCGCTGACTCAGCGCTCGGCGGATATGTTCCTTGGGGTGCCGTTTAACATTGCCAGCTATGCGTTGCTTTTGTCGATTGTCGCTCAAGTTACCGACAAGCAACCCGGCGAGTTTATCCATACCTTAAATAGTGCACATATTTACAATAATCACTGCGCGCAAGTTGATGAGCAATTATCACGCCATCCGCTGCCACTACCGAAACTGTGGCTCAATCCAGACATCAAGAATATTGACGATTTCACGATTGATGATATCCGTCTGGAGAATTATGAGTGCTATCCAGCGATAAAAGCGCCGATTGCTGTGTAGTGTGATTTGCACTTATAGCCTGAGTGGCTAAGGTTTATTTTTTACGGAGGTTTTTCTTCGGCAGAATTTTATATCGTCTGGTGTCGGGGCTAAGCGTAGATTATATTGCTCATTCATGCGCTTTATCATGCCACAAATACCAAATACTGTCAATTTAAGAAGGCTATTTTCTTTTATAGGTTGCAAAATCAAAATCGTAATTATTTTCATTATCTGCCGAATGATGTGTGCGACTTACTTCCTCCCACGCGTCCATATCTATATCTGGGAAAAAAGTGTCAGCATCGGGGAATTCGGCGTCAATTTCTGTGGCGTAAATAGTGTCAATTTCTGGAATATCTAGCGCGTCTTTATAAACTTGTGAGCCACCGATAATAAAAGTCGGATATCGCGACAAAGCCAGAGCGCTTCGTAAATTCATAGCCGTCAGGACTTTTTTAACGCCAGTTGGCTTGGATGAAATGACAATATTTTCTCTGTCTGGAAGCGGTCGCGAACCAATTGACTCAAACGTTTTCCTGCCCATGATGACATTGCTATTTCTCGTCAAGCGCTTAAATTCACCAAGTCTGCCGGCAAACTTCGCCCCCACGGCATATCGCCATTTTGTCCGATGGCGCGGTTTTTATCGTAAGCTACAATAATGGCTTTTTCCATAATTTCAGTTTAACATGCTGTAAAATTTACCGAAAGCTTGATAGGAACGCGTAAACTTGCCATAATAAGATTTGGTAGAAAAATCACGCAATGGGAGGTGTTTAGTGAGCGTGTACTCAAATAAAGATATATTGGCGGCGATTGAAGACGGGACAATTGTCTGTACGCCGTTCAACCCAAAAAACGTATCGGAAGCCAGCTTAGATTTTACGCTAGGCTTTAATTTTTATAAACAGGAATATGACGATATTTCGCGAGTTTATAATCCGTTTGACGAGTCTGATGTCAATCGATACTTCAAGGGTCCGCTTAAGGCGATTCCGCACGCCGAATGGTGCGAGCGGCACGGTTTTCGGGAATTTAAGAATATTCCGCCAGATCATCCGATTATTGTTTTGAAACCTGGTGAGCGAATTTTGGCACATACGCACGAATTTGTTGGAATTCGGACGCATGGCGGCGCGGCTGAGGTGAAAAGTCGTAGCTCTTGGGGGCGAAACGGTGTGGCGGTGTGTTTTGATGCTGGCTGGGTTGATCCGGGATATATCAATCGGATTACGCTTGAGATTTACAATTTGAATAAGCATGAGAGTGTAGTTTTGCCTGTCGGTGAGAGAATTGGGCAATTGATTTTTCATCACACTGGTCAGGTTGACGGCGGATATGCTAGTGGGCGCGGCGGAATGAGTGGCAAATATCAACACACTGACGATTTGGATGAATTGATAAAAACTTGGCGTCCAGAAATGATGTTGCCGCGGGCGTTTAAGGATCGTCGACATAAACCGATGGAAATCGCGGGACTTGGCGAGGGGATTTTGTGATGATGGCAGGTTCAATGTTTCGCTCGCGGACGAAAGAAAAAGAATATATCGATCACAGGAAAAAGCATAAATCTGACGGCTGCGATTTTTGTCAATTGGTAAAGCATCACACAGATCAGGTCGTTGGTGAAACTGCGCATTGTCTGATTATTAAGAACAGGTTTGGCTATAATTTTTGGGATGGCTGCGGCGTGGACGACCATTTGATGGTGATACCGAAACGGCACGTGGATTCATTGGCAAATTTGAGCGATGAGGAAAAGATTGACTATATGAATCAGATTGCGAAGTTTGAGAGCGGCGGCTATTCGATTTACGCCCGAGCGCAAGGAAGTAAAGCCAGGTCAATGGCGCATCAGCACACATTTTATAAAAAAGTTGACGGCAAGGCGAAAAAAAGATGATGCTTTATCTGAAGAAGCCTCATACTGTGATTACGAGGTGATGATGAGCGACGCGGGAAAATATATAGTTATCGAGGGTAATGACGGGACGGGCAAGTCGACGCAGGTTTCGAAATTGGCGGAATATTTTCGGTCAATCGGGCGAACGGTTTGCGTGATTGAAGAGCCGGGAAGTGACGATCCGGAAAAATCAACTCCGATAGCAAATGAACTTCGAAAAGTGATTAAAAATGGCGATTTGGCGCGTTCTGCGGCGGTGAATGTGGCGCTATTTTCTGCAGCTCGGCGTGAATTATGGCGGGAAAAAATTCAGCCTGCGTTGGAGCGTGGGGAAATTGTTTTGAGCGCGAGGAATTATATTTCAACGCTGGTTTATCAGGGGCGAGGCGAAGGATTTGATGAATCGGAGATTTTGCGATTGACAGAATTATTCACCGATGAAAAATACTTGAAGCCAGACGTTATGGTTATTTTGAGTTTAAGCCGTGAAAAGCGAGAAGAGCGAATTTCTATGCGTGGCGAGCTGGAAAAATCCCGACACTTTTGAGTCGCGCGGGCAAGATTTTCAGAAAAAAAGTCGACGATGGATATTTGGAGATTGCCGAGGCGTATGGAATTCCAGTAATTTCTGCTGACGGGACGATTGACGAAGTTTATGATATGTTGATTGATAATATTGAAAAACACTAGTAAAACCTCTTGATTTTATTGACACTTTTCGTCATAATGAGTAGTTATAGAAGTAGTGTATTCATGGCGGGTGAAAATTGCGAGTGGCAAATCGTGATTTTGGGCTATGAATTAGAGATCTTCACGGCCGTCTATTAACCACTAATTAAAGCGAGGAGTGTTTACGCCTGTGGCAAAAAAAACAACCACAAGTAGCGAGCGCGTCTATTTCACCTCTGGTGATAATGCCCTGCCGCTACCAAACTTAATCGCTCACCAAAAAGATTCTTGGCGCTGGTTCGTCGAAGAAGGTTTGAGTGAGATATTTTCAGAAATTAACCCAATTGACGACTATACTGGTCAGAAGTTGTCGTTAAAGTTCGGCAAATACTATTTTGGCGAGCCAAAAAACACTGACCAATTTGCCAAGGAAAACAACTTGACATTTGAAGCTCCATTGCACGCAACAGTTGAATTGACAAATAAAACAACTGGCGTAGTTGAAGAGCAGGAAATTTACCTCGGTGAATATCCATGGATGACTGAGCACGGTACGTTTATTATCAACGGTACGGAGCGTGTAGTTGTTAGCCAGTTGATTCGCTCTGCTGGTGTTTTCTTCACTGCTGAAACAGTAGCGGGACGTAATTACTACGGCGCAAAAATCATTCCAGGACGTGGAGCTTGGATGGAATTTGAGACGGCTTCTAATGGCGCGATTTACGTAAAAATTGACCGCCGCCGCAAGATGCCAGCAACGACTTTGTTGCGAGCTTTGGGCTATCCAAAGACTAGCGAAATTAAGGAATTGTTCGCTGATATTGATACTGGCGACGTAAAATACATTGACGAAACTTTGGACAAGGATACTTCTCGCGGTGCAAACGAGGCGTTGATTGAGGTTTATCGTCGATTGCGTCCAGGCGATTTGGCGACAGTTGATAATGCTCGTCAGATGATTGAGCGAATGTTCTTTGACTTCAAGCGGTTTGATTATTCGCGGGTTGGTCGTTATAAATTGAACCAACGCTTGGGTCTGGATGTTGCTAATACGGCTGAAAATCGTACGTTGCAGATGAGCGATTTGGTAGCGATTTTGCGTGAAGTTATTCGTTTGAACAATACGCAAGAGCCAGCCGACGACATTGACGCATTGAGCAATCGACGAGTTCGCTTGGTTGGTGAATTGATTGCCCGACAATTCCGTGTTGGTATGCTTCGAATGCAGCGTAACGCGATGGATCGCATGAGCGTGGCTGACTTGGAAAGCGTTAGCCCAAGTCAATTGATCAATGCTCGTCCAATTGTTGCAGCTGTTCGTGAATTCTTTACTTCAAGCCAGTTGTCGCAGCTACTTGACGAAGTTAACCCATTGTCAGAATTGAGCCACAAGCGACGCTTGAGCTCGACTGGTCCTGGCGGTTTGACTCGTGAGCGCGCTGGATTTGAGGTTCGCGACGCCCACCCAACTCACTATGGTCGTATCTGTTCAGTGGAAACGCCAGAAGGTGCGAATATTGGTTTGGTGCTTAACTTGGCGGCTTATGCGCGTGTTAATGAATACGGATTTATCGAGACTCCATATCTTCGCGTAAAAGACGGTAAGGTAACTGACGAACTTGTTTATTTGGATGCTTCACAGGAAATTGGTGAGGTTATCGCTGATGCTGGTGAAGCTCTTAACGAAGACGGAACTTTCCGCGACGAGCGTGTTAACGCCCGCAGTAACATGCAGCCATCACAAGTTGATGCTAGCCAAGTTACATTCATGGACGCAGCTCACCGTCAGATTCTAGGTTCGACTGCAGCGTTGGTTCCGTTTATTGAAAAGACTCGCGTTGACCGTGCTTTGACTGGTTCAAACATGCAACGTCAGGCCGTTCCTCTATTGTGTCCAGAATCCGCAACTGTTGGTACTGGAATTGAGAAGGCTGTGGCTGAGAATAGTGGTCACTTGATTCAGGCTAGCGCCGACGGCGAAGTCGTTCGCGCTGATGCTGACGAAGTTCACGTTAAATATGCTGACGGCGTAAAGATTTATACGTTGAAGCATTTCGTGAAGAACAATGACGATCGTTGTTACAACCAAAGTCCGCGTTGAGCGTGGCGACAAGGTGAAGAAGGGCGACATTCTGATTGAAGGTGCCTCAATTGCTGGCGGTGAAATTGCTCTAGGTAAAAACCTTCTGGTTGCCTTTATGCCATGGGGTGGCTACAACATGGAAGACGCGATTATTATGAGTCGTCGTTTGGTTGAAGATGATCGATTGACAAGCATTAACATTAAGGATTACACCGTTGAAGTTCGTGAGACGAAGCTTGGTCCAGAGATTGTGACGCGCGATATTCCAAACGTTTCCGAGGAAAGTTTGCGTCACTTGGACGAGAACGGAATTGTTCAAATTGGTTCTGAGGTTAAGGCTGGCGATGTTTTGGTTGGTAAGATTACACCAAAGGGTGAGCAGGAATTAAGCTCTGAGGAGCGTCTGCTTCGCGCCATCTTCGGTGAAAAAAAGCTAAGGACGTTCGCGATACATCACAGCGAATGAACAACGCGGGCGGCGGTAAAGTTGTTGGCGTTAAGATCTTTAGTCGTGAAAATGGTCACGAATTGAAGGCTGGCGTTTTGATGCAAATTCAGATCTTCGTTGCGCAATTACGAAAGATTGGCGTTGGTGACAAGATGGCTGGACGTTTCGGTAACAAGGGTGTTGTGGCGAAAGTTCTTCCTGTTGAGGATATGCCATTCCTAGAGGACGGTACGCCGGTTGACGTAGTTTTGAACCCACTTGGCGTGCCAAGCCGCATGAACCTTGGTCAGATTTTTGAAACTCACCTTGGTATGGCGGCGCGAGCATTGGGTTACCGCGTAGCAACTCCGTCATTTAACGGTGTTCCAAGCGAGAAGATTTCCGACGAGCTAGAAAAAGCTGGTTTGGCGCGTGACGGTAAGAGCCAATTGTTTGACGGCCGCACTGGTGAACCGTTTGAGGAGCGAACGACAGTTGGTGTGATGCACATGATTAAGTTGCACCACATGGTTTCTGACAAGATTCACGCCCGTTCAACTGGTCCATACACGATGGTTACTCAGCAGCCGCTTGGTGGTAAGGCGCAAAACGGTGGTCAGCGCTTCGGAGAAATGGAGGTTTGGGCACTGGAAGCTTACGGCGCCGCTGCAACCTTGCAGGAAATGTTGACAATTAAGTCTGACGACGTTTACGGTCGTGCAAAAGGCTTACGAGTCAATCATTAAGGATGAGCCGATTGTTGGTCCAAAACTTCCAGAATCCTTCAATGTGTTGGTTAAGGAACTTCAAGGTTTGGGTCTTCGAGTTGACTTGGTTGATGATGAGGCGACAGTTGACGCTGAGCATGTTATCGCTTCAAGTGGTCCAGAAGACAAAACCGTTGCTGCTGATGGCGAGAAAGAAGAGACATACTTGGACGAATCAGATGACATCGGTGAAATTGACGATGGCATGAGCGTGCAAGATATTGATGAAGTAGAAGAAATAAAGGAGGACGCGTAAGATGGCAAATTCTGCATTTAACGCAACGGGCATCAGCGATTTTGACGCGGTTCGTTTGGCAGTAGCTAGCCCAGAAGACATTCTGAAATGGAGCTACGGCGAAGTTTTGAAGCCAGAAACAATTAACTATCGCACACAAAAGCCAGAACGCGACGGATTGTTCTGTGAGCGAATCTTTGGTCCGGTTAAGGACATCAATCCACACGACTCAAAGCTTAAGGGTGTACGTTCACGCGAAGCTGCTGTCGATAAGAATGGCGAATTGGTCACTAAGTCAATCGTTCGTCGTGAGCGAATGGGGCACATTCAATTGGCAGTTCCAGTTGCGCACATTTGGTTTATGCGCGGCACTCCAAGCGCAATGAGCCAGCTGCTTGGTATGACGGTTCGCAATATTGAGAAAATCGTTTACTTTGCAACTTACGTTATCTTAAATGTTGACGAAGCAACTCGTGATCAATATTTGGCAGATTTGGAAGCGGAAACTGATTTGGCTCGTAAGGCTATCAAAATCCGTTACGAAAAAATGGCTGAAGAAGATGGCGCTGATGTTAAGCAATTGGCGAAAGAGCAGAGCCGTGAAGTTGAGGAATTGGAAGAAGCTTACGTTGGTAAGAAATCTCAATTGGAGAGTTTGAATTTCGGTGCTTTGATCTCAGAGAGCGAATATCGCAACTTGCCAGAAGAATATGACGAATTGATCGAAGTTGGCATGGGTGCCAGTGCAGTCAAGGAGCTTTTGGACAATATCGACCTGCCAAGCTTATCGCTGAATTGACAGAAGAAGCTGAAACCGCAAAAGGTCAGCGGCAGAAGAAATTACTAAAGCGCTTGAAGATGCTTGAAAGTATGGAATCTGCCGGCATTAAGCCGTCAAGCCTATGTATGACTGTTCTGCCAGTTATTCCTCCGGATCTTCGCCCAATGGTGGCGTTGTCTGGTGGTCGATTTGCGACATCTGACTTGAATGATTTGTATCGCCGAATTATCAACCGAAACAATCGCCTGAAGAAGTTGATTGAGCTTAACGCACCAGAAGTTATTCAGCGCAATGAAAAGCGCATGCTTCAGGAAGCTGTTGACGCTTTGATTGACAATTCAGCATCACGCGGTCGTGCGGTTAGCTCGACTGGTGGTCGCCGCAGCTTGAAGAGCTTGAGTGATATGCTAAGGGTAAGCAAGGTCGCTTCCGTCAGAACCTTCTCGGTAAGCGTGTTGACTATTCTGGTCGCTCGGTTATCGTGGTCGGTCCAAAATTGAAGATTAACCAATGTGGTTTGCCAAAACAAATGGCGCTGGAATTGTTCAAGCCGTTCGTGATTAGCTGGTTAATTAAGAACGAATTTGCGCACAATATTCGCTCGGCTTCACGTCTAATTGAAGCTGGTGAAGCAGTAGTTTGGGACGCGCTGGATTCAGCAATTGAAGGCAAGTACGTTCTGCTTAACCGCGCACCAAGTTTGCACCGTTTGTCAATTCAGGCCTTCCAACCAGTTTTGGTTGAAGGAAAAGCTATTCAATTACACCCGCTAGTTTGTGCCGGATTTAACGCCGACTTCGACGGTGACCAGATGGCTGTTCACTTGCCGCTATCAAAAGAGGCTCAGGCTGAGGCTCGTGAATTGATGAGCGCAACTGCTAACTTGTTGAAGCCTGCCGATGGTGCGCCAGTGTTGCACATTTCGCAGGACATCGTGCTTGGTAACTATTACTTGACTTACGATAAGCCGCAAGCTCAGACTGACAAGGTTAAAACTTATAGTTCTGTTTACGAAGCAGAAATGGCGTATGACAAGGGTGCAATTCAATTGCAAACCCCAATTCGTATCTTTGCGAAAGGTAAAATGCGTGAAACAACTTTGGGTCGTGTCTTCTTCAATGAGATTCTGCCTGAAGATTTTCCCATACGATAATAACGTTCAGACCAAGAAGCAGCTTAAGAAGGTGTTGGCGCAAATCTTTAACAAGTATGGCGCCGAAGAAACCGCTAAGATTGCAGACCGCATGAAGGGTCAAGCTTTCCGCTTTGCTACGGTTGCGGCTGTGTCGACTGGTATGACCGACTACGTCCACTTCGAGGAAATTCCTCAGTTTGTGGCTGAAGGTGATGCTAAGGCAGCTTTGATTTCTGAGCAATTCGACCAAGGTTTGATTACTGAGGAAGAGCGATATAACTTGACGGTTAGCGCATGGCGAAACGTCGACAATAAGATTACGGCGTTCTTGAAAGACCAATTGGCGCACATGGACACCAGTATTTCTATGATGGTCAACTCTGGTGCTCGTGGTGATATTTCCAACGTGAAGTTGGCGAGCGCGATGATTGGTGTTCAGATGGACGCAACCAACCATGAGATTGAGCTTCCAATCCGCAGCTCTTACACCGGCGGTTTGTCTAGCCTTGAAGCCTTTATCGCAACCCGTGGTGCACGTAAGGGTCTTATTGACACGGCTCTTAAGACTGCCGACTCGGGTTACTTGACTCGTCGTTTGGTAGACGTTGCACAAGATGTCTTTACTGTTGAGGACACTGATGGCGACGATGAAGGTTACGCAATTTATCGATCGGAAACCGAAGAGACGATGATTGACTTCTCAAACCGTTTGGCTGGTCGTTATGCTGCTGAAACGATTCCAGGTCACGTCAATAAGAACGAATTGATCACGCGTGAAATCGCAGATTCAATTGACGACGACGAAAGCATTGAAAGCGTTAAGATTCAGTCTGTATTATCAACGAACAATCTTAATGGTATTCCGCAGCGAAGTTACGGTATTGATATGTCGACTGGTAAATTGGTTGGCAATCATCAGCCAGTCGGTGTTATCGCCGCTCAGTCGGTCGGTGAGCCAGGTACTCAGTTGACGCTTCGTACCTTCCACAACTCTGGTGTTGCTGGTGGTGACATTACCCAAGGTTTGCCTCGTGTTGAAGAATTGTTTGAAGCGCGTACACCAAAGGGTCAGGCATTCATTACGGAAGTTGCTGGTTTGGTTGACGTTTGGGAAGATGGCAAGAAGTACATCGTTCAAATTACGCCAGAATCTGGCAAGGTTGAGCGATTGCCATTAGAAGGACGAACTGTTGTGGTTAAGGCTGGCTCAAGCGTTAAGGCTGGCGATGTCTTGGCAACTGGCGAGGGCGACACTCGACCTTTGATTGCGCCATTTGACGGTGTGATTGAGTCGGCTGAGGATACTTTGGTGATCGCGGCAGAGGCTGCTTCGCCAACTCGCTACGAAATCCCAGGCAATATGCAGTTGGTCGTTAAGGCAAACGATGTTGTTGAAGCTGGTGATCGATTGACAGCTGGATCATTGAACTTGCACGATTTGATGCGACTTAAGGGTGTTGAGGCAACTCAGCGCTACATCATCAACGAAGTTCTGCGAATTTACGCCGCTCAGGGTCAGGACGTGGCTGACAAGCACTTGGAGATTATTGTTCGCCAAATGTTTAGTCGCGTGCAAATCGAAGATGCTGGTGATAGCGAATTTGTGACTGGCGACATCGTTTCTAAGGCCGCTGTGGTCAATGCGAATAAGCAATTGGCTGCTGAAGGCAAGAACTTTGATTAGCTACACACAATTGCTACTCGGTATCACGAAGGTGTCAATCTGGAGCGACTCATGGCTATCAGCCGCATCCTTCCAAGACACTACTCGCGTCTTGATTAACGCCGCCGTATCTGGTCGAGCTGACCACTTACACGGTTTGAAGGAAAACGTCATCATCGGCCGCAAGATTCCAGTAGGAACTGGCGCTGTTGAAGAAGACGAAGAACTCGAAACACCGAGCGAAGACGAATTCGTCGAAGAAGAAGTTGCTGCTTAATAAGTAGGCTTCGTAACTACAGAAACCGCCTCAATTCCGGGGCGGTTTTCTATTGATTATTTACAAGAAAGGTTGTATAATACGCATACACTAAATGAAGATGAAATGTTCAGATTGATTGTTAAGAAATGGAGATTCGATTGTGAGCGAATTATTTATAGCCAAGACTATGCCTGAAGAGGATTGGAGCCAGGTGTCAAAGCCAAATGGCTGGGACGATGTTGCTTACGGGCGAATCATAACGGATAACAATCTGGGTGTTTATGTAGCCGATGCTCGTCAAGGAGATACTAACGGGAAAGCTACGATAATCTTACCTCAGTGGTCTGATGGCACGCTACATAATCCATTGTCTCAGGAGCGGGCAAAAGCCACCGCAGCTATAGAGGGTGGTGTGGTGCTATATGTAGATAACCCAGGTGTTGAATTTGATTTACCGAAGATGCCTGGGTATATTAAGCAGGCACTTCTGTCGGGGGATTTTAAGCCTGGCGCCATAAAACAGTGGGATGCTATTGCTCAAGGGTTGGACTATGTCGGTCTGGACTTTGACTCAATTAGTCGAGTTGTGGGGGCGTCGCTTGGAGCTCACGTTGCGTCGGCTATTGTGTGTACCGCACCGGAAGAAGTTCATCTGGAGCGGATGGACTTATGGGAAACGGCTGGTCTTGGTGAAGAGAATAATTTTTTACAGTTTGCCACCAATTTTATGATGCACGGCGGTGACGGGTACGCGGATATATTGAAGAATAATCCCGAATGGGTTGCTTTAAGAGGTATTAATGGAGCGAAGAGTCTGGCTAAGCTTGCGATTCGTCGAACGGCTGGACTGTTTTATTATCCGTGGGCTATTAATCGTCATGATATCGGAAATACGATTATCGAGGCTAAGAATAGAAAAACCCAGCAATTGACGGAGATACTGCTTTAACTATCTTAAACGGCACAGAAAGTAAAGTCAGCCCAAGCGTATTTAACGATCGTTTAGCGTTGCGATTGGCGGAGAGCGGACTTCGAGTTGTTAGACTGATATCTGAAGGCGGCGTGCATGCGTCGCAGGATAATATCGGATGGTGGACGGAGACGGAGCGATATTCTGAGCCTGAAGCTGCGTAGTTATTCTGTATTTTTGTAGACAAAATCCTTATATTTTGGGTAGATATTTGACGTCAAGTGTGTTATAATTCCTCTCAGAGTTTCCTCTTTTCGGAGTGCGCGGTGTTTTGAATGTGTACAGATCGCAATCTCGGCGGAAAAGGTATAGACACGGAGAGGAGTTGCTGAATCCAAACCGTAAGGCGAATTGCCATAATTAGTAAATCAACCAAGGAGAAATTGGATGCCAACAATCAACCAATTGGTGCGCAAACCGCGCCAAACGGCTAAGAAAAAGTCCAAGTCGCCAGCACTAGGTCGTATTCATAACGCCCTAAAAACACGTTATTACGACCAGAATGCACCGCTTAAGCGTGGTGTTTGTGTGCGTGTGACGACTAAGACGCCAAAGAAGCCAAACTCAGCTTTGCGTAAAGTTGCTCGTGTTAAATTGAACAACGGCTATGAAGTTTGGGCGTACATCGGTGGTGAAGGTCACAACTTGCAGGAGCACGCTGTGGTCTTGATCCGCGGTGGTCGTGTGCCTGACCTTCCAGGTGTGCGTTATCACATCGTGCGCGGTGCGCTTGACCTTCAAGGTGTCAATAACCGCAAGAAGGGCCGCTCTAAGTACGGTACAAAGAAAGGGGATAAATAATCATGCCTCGTAAAGTTACCAAGAAATTGCAGCGTGAACTTAAACCTGATCGCCGATACCAAAGCGTACTAGTTCAGCGTTTGATCAACAAGTCAATGCTAGACGGTAAGAAATTGGCGGCTGAGCGCGCTGTTTACGCAGCCCTAGAAACTGCTGCTAAGAAATTGGATTCTGAAGATCCATTGGCAGTGTTTGAAAAAGCATTGAAGAACGTTAGCCCAAGCTTTGAGGTTAAATCTCGCCGCGTTGGTGGTGCTAACTACCAGATTCCATTCCCAGTTCAGGGACATCGACAATTGCACTATGCGTTTAGCTGGCTAGTCCAAGCAGCCCGCGCTCGTAGCGGAATGCCATATTCACAGCGATTGGCATTGGAAATCGTTGACGCTTATAATGAAGCTGGTGCTGCCTTCAAGAAGAAGGAAGACACGCATAAGATGGCTGAAGCTAACCGCGCCTTTGCGCACTTTGCCCGCGGCTAATTATTGCCTGAAAGCAAAATCAGAAAATCGCTCTAAACGGGGCGATTTTTTGGTATAATAGAAAAAAATTAGGAGGGAAGATGGCGAGTTTTTTTCGTTTGATATTGTGTCAGAAATTGACAAGGCTGAGATGAATAATGTTTTTCATGCAGGCTGAAAAAAAGAAATCCAAGGGCGTTATGATTTTTAAGGGGACGAGCGCGGCAATTGATTGGCTGGACGATAAGAAAGGTTTGAAGATTACGGGCGACAATGATTGGCAAGTTGATGCTGTTCTGGATATCGTGCGCAAGAAGTTGGCGGGGCGCGGTCAGTCAAGCAAAGTTTTGGATTTATCAAAAGAGAAAGTTGTTTCGAATCTGAAGACGACTTGGGAGATTCCGTTCAAACAAGGTCTTGATCAGCCGACGGCGAAGCAAATTGCCGCTGATATTCGTGCTAATGCGCCGAAAGCTAAGCCGCAAATTCAGGGCGACCTCGTTCGTGTTACTTCTGCGTCGAAGGATGAACTGCAGAAAGTTATTAGTTTATTGCGAGAAAGTGATTATGACACACCTTTGCAATTTGTAAATTATCGTTAGGATTGGAGCAGTATGAATCAGAAGTCAATGAAGAAATTAAAAATTGTAGCCATCGTTCTGGGTGTAGTTTTCTTGATTTCCGTTATAGTTGGGCTGATTGTCGTTAATAATAACCGCTCTTCCGGAGTTAGTAAAACCGCAAAAAAGAAGATCCAGAAGATTTTTGCCGAAGAAGATGCTAAGAGCTTGCAAAAAGTCGTTTCCAAATATGGCTATTCGATTCGGTATGACAAGAGTATTTTTACTGGCGAAGGTCACGTCTTAAATAAAGATTCTAATGAAAAGCAGTATAGTGCCACTACATATGCCGATGATGAATTGAAGGAAAGTCGTGCTTATGCGATTTTGCAATTGCATTTCAGAAAAGGCTCAGAAAAGCCGAAGGAGGAAGAAGAGAAGTTTTCATTTAGGAAGATTATGCCAGACTTCTCAATCATAACTTCGCGCAAAAAAGCTTATTTTGATCGATCAACGATGCCCGAGGAATACAAGGACACGAAGAAATATTCAGATTTGGATTTAATGCTTCAGGGCGATATTAACAAGCAGAAAAAGGATAATCCTAACTTAAAATATCACACTAGCGACGCGACGATTTCTGGACGTAAGTTTAAGAAAATGGTCGTTGATTACGGAAGCACTATTGACGGCAAGTGGCAGAAAACTGGTGAAAAAATAACTTACTTGACGATTCAGAACGGCAGGCCGTATTGGATGACGATTTTTGCATTGAGCAAGAATTCGTACACGCAGTCGTATATTGACCAGCTGGAGGCGCTGGTTGCTAAGGTTACTTTCCAGAATCCAGACAGTAGCTACTTGGTCAGGGCTGATGGCAATAATGAGGCGCAAGTGGCTTCCGCTACGATAGCTAAGACCGAAACTAAGGCGGAAAATTTCTCAGAAGATAAAGACACTACAAATACTTTGGATGAACTGGACGAAGATTCTGTTATTAAAGTGGTGGCAAGGAATCAAATTGCTACGGTCCGCGTGGGAACATATCGTTGTGCTGATATGATTTATACGGCGCAGAACGGCGCGAGTATGCAGCTGAATGGCTTATGTACGGGTGGAATTGGTAGTGGATCGATTGTTTCTGACGATGGCTACATTGCTACAAACGGGCATGTTACTGAAGTTTCTAATCAGAGTATGATCATGGGTCTCAACACGCAAGAGAACATGAATAAATATATAAAGTTTGTGGTAGATGCGGGCTATGTAACTCGAGAAACGCTTCGGGATTTGGCAAATAAGGCTGATGGCGGCGATCAGAGCGCACAGGCGGCGATTATAGGATTTATCAACCAAGTTCCCGCTGATAATATACGTTCGCAAAACGATCGATACGATTACGTTATCCAGACCTCAAGCGAACCTATTGCGCGCGAAGATGACGGTTCGGGTAAGCTTAAGTGGAAAAAGACGAAGACTAATATTCCAGCTAAGAAAATTGACGCGGAAGTTGATTTGAAGGGTCATGGCATGGATCTGAATAGCGACAAAAGTGATGTGGCGATTCTGAAGGTTGAAGGGCGATTTCCAGCGGTAGAGCTAGGTGATAGCTCTAAGATTTCTAGAGGAGATCGTGTGACGGCGATTGGTTATCCAGCGATTGTCGACGACGGTGTGAATACGAAGAAGAGTAAGACTGTGCCAACCGTTACTCAGGGAGATGTTTCTGGTTCGGGCAGTGACGCGGGTGGTCATAAGCTGTTTTCAATGAGTGCGCAAATTGCGGCAGGTAACAGTGGCGGTCCAGCGTTCGATAATGATGGCAAGCAAATTGGATTGAACACTTACGGCGGCTCATCTTGTGCGGACAGGAGCGAGCGCAACAATTCTTGTTTTGGAGAGGGGGATATTTCGTGATATCGCTGATCTAAAAACTATGGCGAAGAAAAATAATGTTGCGTTATCGGCGAACGGCGAATTGACTAAGCTCTGGAAAGACGGCTTGGAGAGTTTTTCTCAAGGTAAATATTCTCAGGCAAAAGCTAAATTTGAACAATTGGATAAAAAATATCCCGACAATTATTTGGTGGCGAAGATGATCGAAGTTTCATCCAATACTCCAGATGACTCTACGGAAAGCGAGGCGTCTAGCGCAGAAGCTGGAACGAGCGAATCAGAAAATAACACTACAGTTATAATCGTGGTTGTGGTGATTCTTTCAACGGGAGCATTATTCTTAACAGTGTCAATTATCGCAATTGCTGTTTCTGTCAGTAATCGACGTAAGATGAATACTTATCCATATCCCGTCGCTGGACAATTCCCGCAACAACCTCAGTATTCACAGCAGCCTCAATATCCACAACAGCCATATCAACAACCAATTCCGCCGCAACAACAATATCCGCAACAAAATTACTATCAACATCAACCCGGTCAATATCCGCCAACATACGCGCAGCCGCCTATGCAACAGCCTCCAGCCAACTATCCGCCCGCAGCGCCAGCTCCGAGTGACAACGAGTCTAAAAATCCTCCAGCTTAGAGCTAGTCAAAAACATAGATAACTGGTATAATAAAACGCAAGAGTAGTTTTTTGGTGCCAAAAAATTGACCAAAAATCTCGGCAAATTAACGTAATATAAAGGAAAATTTATGGCAGAGACGCATGTTCCGCTAAAGAATTTTAGAAATATTGGTATTATTGCCCATATTGACGCCGGTAAAACGACGACAACTGAGGGTATTTTGTACCGCACTGGCTTGACGCATAAGATCGGTGTGGTTCGTGGTGAAGGTGACGGTGCTACCACCGACTGGATGGCACAGGAGAAAGAACGTGGTATTACTATTACCTCAGCTGCTGTGACTTGTTTCTGGAAAGATCATAAGATTAACATCATTGACACCCCAGGACACATCGACTTTACCGCTGAGGTTGAGCGTAGCTTGCGCGTGCTTGACGGTGCAGTTACAGTCTTTGACGGTAAGATGGGTGTTGAGGCTCAGTCTGAAACTGTTTGGCGCCAGGCTAATAAGTACGGCGTGCCTCGTATTTGTTTCGTCAATAAGATCAACCAGACGGGTGGTGACTTCTACAAATCTCTTGAGTCAATTCACAACCGCTTGAGTAAGCAGGCTTTCCCAGTTCACTTGCCAATTGGTTTTGAAAGACTATCAACGGTGTTGTCGACTTGATTGACATGAAGGCTTACACCTACGACGATTATACAGACCACGAGCTTAAGGTTGGCGAAATTCCAGCTGATATGCTTGAAAAAGCTAAGAACGCACGTTCTCTGTTGGTTGAAAATGCTGTTGAAGCTGACGACGAACTTACTATGAAGTTCTTGGAGCAGGGCGAAGAAGCTATTACCGTTGATGAGCTGAAGATGGCTCTACGTAAGCGCGTTTTGGCTGGTGACTTTTACCTAGTCACTGGTGGTGATGGTCGCGGCGTGATCGTTGAGAAGTTGCTTGACTTGATGGTTGACTTCTTGCCAAGCCCGCTAGACGTTGATGAAATTTGGGGCAAGAATCCAAAGACTGGCGACGAAGTTAGCCGCAAGCCATCAGACAAGGAGCCTTTGTCCGCTTTGGCGTTTAAGATTGCTGCCGATCCATTTGTTGGTAAATTGATATTTGTTCGTGTCTATTCTGGTGTTCTGAACTCAGGAAGCTACGTACTTAACACGACAACTGGCGAGAAGAGCGAATCGGACGAATTGTTCGTATGTTTGCTGACAAGCGTGAAGAAATTAGCAAGGTTGAAGCTGGTGACATCGCTGCTGTGGTTGGTCTGAAATCTACTGCGACTGGTAACACGTTGTCTGACGTGGCGCATCCAATTGCTCTTGAGTCAATCGAATTCCCAGAGCCACCAGTATCGATTGCGGTCGAGCCAAAATCAAAGGCTGACCAAGAAAAGATGGCGTTGGCATTGCAGCGCTTGGCTGAAGAAGACCCAACTTTCCGAATTCATACTGACGAAGAAACAGGTCAGACGATTATGTCAGGAATGGGCGAATTGCACCTAGACATTCTTATCGACCGTATGAAGCGCGAATTTAAGGTTGAAGCCAATATTGGTGAACCTCAGGTTGCCTTCCGCGAAAGCATCAAGGGTCGCTCTGAAGTTCAAGGTAAGCACGCTAAGCAGTCTGGTGGTCGCGGTCAATATGGTGACGTTTGGGTTCGCTTTGAGCCAAATGAGACTGGTAAAGGCTTTGAATTCGTTGATGAAATTAAGGGTGGTGTGGTTCCTCAGGAATATCGCCCAGCCGTAATGAAGGGTATTCGCGAAACATTGGAAGGCGGTGTTATTGCCGGTTATCCAGTTGTTGACGTTAAAGCTACACTTTACGATGGTTCATACCACGATGTCGACTCCTCAGAATTGGCGTTCTCATTGGCAGGTTCGATAGCTGCTCGTGAAGGTATTAAACAAGCTAACCCAATCTTGCTTGAGCCAGTTATGAAGGTTGAAGTTACTACACCAGAAGACTTCATGGGTGACATCATCGGCGACCTTAACTCACGTCGCGGACGTATCGACGCTATGGAAGACTTGATGGGTGGTGCTAAGTTGATTAAGGCGTTTGTGCCATTAGCAAATATGTTCGGCTACACATCAGACATTCGCTCAATGTCTCAGGGTCGCGCCGCTTCAACGATGGAATTGGCTCAATACGAGGAAGTTCCACCAAACGTTGCGCAAGAGATTATCGAAAAGCGAAATAAATAATCTCTACCTCATAAAAAATCCTCGGAGCGAATCCGGGGATTTTTATTTGGATAACTTTCGGGTCTATAAGTTTGGAATTGTTAGGTCTCGTTTGGCGAGTTCTTCTTTGATTCGTTTGGTCAATTTGCGCGCTTTTGTCGCCTGAATGCTATCTGTGCCATATCTGTTTTCGATATCTTCCAGTCGTTTGTCTATGGTTATCGGCTTGCCATCTGGGTTAGTCGTCATATCTGCCAAGTTTAAGATAAGCAATTCGTCCGTCCAATTTTCCACGTCAGGATCTCCGTGATTAAATACGGAATCAGCCCAATTGAAGCCAGATAGTTCTAATATCCTGCCGCCTTCATGTTCGTGATCCGTCTGATTCTCAACAAAAGCGTAGGCAAAGTCGTGCGTCAGTCCCATTAAAAATAAGCTGCGCGCCACGTCTTCTTTCATATTGAAGACCTCGCGAGCCAGATTGTAAGATTTGTATGCCACTCCGCGCATATGAAATAATCGCGAGTCTGATAATCCAATGAATTTTATGCTATTTCTCATGACGCTTGCGTGTTTCGACGGAATAAATTGATGAATTGTCGGCGAATTGGGCGGCCTACGATGTTGCCGAATGATGCGCCAATTGCTACCGCTACGCCGATGAGAATTGCTCGCGCTAAGATAGCCAAGGCTGGCAAGAAGTTAACACTGTTCGGTGGATATAAAACTACGCCCATCAATCCATTGTAGAGCGACAATCCTGGGACTAGCGGTACGATTCCCGCCGCGATGATCGCCAGGGAAGGGAATTTCCATAATCTGGAAGTCATAACTGCGACCAGTCCAATTACCGCCGCCGCGATGCCGCTCGCTGTTACGATATCAAAACCAAAACTCATAGCTAATCTTGAAATCCACCAGCCGAAAATTGCAATTAATGCTGAAATAATCATGCCAAAGAATCGAGAATGATTTCTCAGAACGAACGCCGCCGCGATAATTCCAGCGCCCAAATATTGCGTGTGTCCGTCCGCCAATGTCAATCGATCCGGTGTTGCTGGAAAAGTAATGCCAAATTTTGTCGCAATGTACAGTCCGACCATCACGCCGGCAATTACGCCGCCCGTCGCCATTACGACTTTTAACAATCTGGCGTTGGCAGTCATGTAGTATTCGTCAATTGCGTCCTGAAATGCGCCGACAAACATTAGTCCCGCGACTAATAAAACGATGCCGCTGATAACTAACAACGTTGCGTTGACGCTCAGTCCCAGATAATTACTACACCAAGCTGCGCCCGCCGCCACCAATGTTACGAAAATCGCCACGAGGGCTTGCGAATAAAACAACGGCGCGCCAATACGCCCCAGCCACCTCAGTAGTCCAGTTGCTAGGAATCCGAGCAGAAACGCGATTGACGCCATGAGCAAACTGCCGCCGTACAGAATGACGGAACCCGCGCTCACTAATCCGCCCGCCGCGTAAACGACCAGTCGGGAATGTTCGGTGGGTTTTTTGAGTATTTGTTGCAATCGCTCTTCGGCTTCTTCCAGGGGAAAGTTGCTTGCGACGAATGTCGAGGGCTAATAATTGCAATGCTTGAATCAATTGATAATTAGGGTCGTCAGGAACGATAACTCGCGCCATCGTCAAAGGTTCATGGCTAACTCCGCGGTCTTGAGAAATTGTCACCAAAGTGTAGCTCACGTCCACATGAACGGGTCTGCGGCAATATGTCCGCGTGATTCCTTGTGCCATACGAACCACATCGCGCGCCACCACGCCCATGCTCAGAAGCTGCTCGGCAATTGTCATAGCCAGGCGCAAAGCTCGCATATTCGGTGTCAAACTTTCATCGATTTTCTCCAGATGATGCTCTGGCTCAAAGCTGTAAAGATTAGCGACTCGGGCTAGTGATTGCTCAATGAATTTTGGTACTTTTTTCTTCACAATATCTAGTGTAACAAATTTTATGCCAATAGAAATAGCCCGCCAAGAGAGCTCCAGCCGAGACTGAAAGTCTCAAGGCGAACTACTTCATTTCTTGACGGGCGTTAGCCCTGTCGCTATCACCGCCATCATCGTCGCACTTGGGTGACGGTGGCCTTTAATCGTGGTGATGAGCAGTAATGGTACACACGTCACTGCCATGAACGGCAGAGTGCTATTCCATCTACCCGGATCGGGTAGTGTGGATAGAGTGTCCCACCAAGAGATTGCGACGTTAATATCATTAATTAACATCCAAATCTCTGCCCCAAAAACGCCTGTCATTGCTATCGCAGCAATCGGCAGCGGTCCAATTCTGCCGTCTTCTTTGCAGGTAAGCCAGGCGACTGCAATAGCCGCAATGTATGCGGCCACGAACAGGACATCCATGGCGAGGGCCCCCTTGATGGTGTTGTCTAAAGTGAACACGATGAACACAGAGACAACAAGGGTGAGAATCGTGGCCTTTAGGCCGGTAGTAACGGCGTTCATGACTTCCTTTCGCAAGAGCTACCTTTGTTGACGGGATTGTCAACAAAGACTGTATTCATTTTACAACATCTACATTAAAAAGTCAATAGGATATACAAATAATTTCATGATCAATAGAAATAGCCCGCCAAGAGAGCTCTAGCTCAAGGCTTAAGCCTCAAGGCGAACTACTTCTTAGCGGGCGGTTAGCCCTTATTGTCGCTGTCGCCGTCATCATCGTCGCACTTGGATGACGACGGTGCGACTATGGCCACAAACGTCAAGGGTAGACACATTAGTATGGTTTCCACCAACGTGTGGGTCCACCTCCTATGATCTATGAGTGTAGTTGGGGCACCCGAGAAGATCACGGAACTAACGTCTAGTGCTACCAGTACAGCCCACATGCTTTGCGGTGACCGTCATAGCCACTGCGGGCATTAGCGGATACTTTTCTCTCCTGCTGATGACCCAGATTAGGGCTGTGGCACAGATGTATGCGATCACGTAAATCGTGGTCACGACAACAGTACCTCTGATGGTACTGTCTAATGCGAGTACGAAAAATGCGGCTGCGACAAAAACGAGGATCGCAGTTCTCAACAAATTGACGATGTGTGTGTGTGCATAGCATCCCTTCCGTAAGGACTACCTTCGTTGACGGGATTGTCAACGAAGACTGTATTAATTTATGCCACACTTGCACATAAAAGTCAATACTAGTCAACTTTCTCTAAAATAATGCCCGTTCTGGCTGGCAAGTAAACTTTAAGATTGTGATTATTGTCAGCTGGGGAAGTGAAAAATCGGGAATTATGGTCTATTCGCTCCTGCCCGCCGAAGTTCTTGTCGTCGCTACTTAATGCCAATTTATAAGAGCCAGCTTCTGCGGGTACCGCGTAATCTGAGTGAGATTTGTCGGGTGAAAAATTGATAACAAATAAAAAGTCGCCGTGCATAAAACTTACCGTGTGATCAGATTGGCGAACCGTCAGGTGTTGAATGTCAGAATTGTCAATTTGTCGAATAATTTTCATTAGCGCCGCGTCAAAATCGTCCAACCATTGATATTTTAAGAAGCCGTTGTCGCGTAAATTCCATTGCCGACGAGCGTGCTTAAACGACCAATTATTGCCTTCACGCGGAATCAATCCATTCCGGATGCCCGAATTCATTGCCCATAAAATTCAAATAACCGCCGCCATGTAGCCCAGCTGTCATTAGACGAATTAGTTTATGCAGGGCTATTCCACGTTCGGTCTTAAGATCTGGATCAATTTTATCCATGTGCCAATACATATTTTTATCAATCAATCGGAAAATCAGCGTTTTATCGCCGACGAGCGCTTGGTCATGGCTTTCGGCGTAATTGATGACTTTTTCCTCTGGGCGATGCGAACTCAAAGTGTAAAGCTAATTGTCCCAAATCCCAATCTTCATCATTTTTCTCTTTCAGGGTTTTTATCCATAAATCTGGCGCGCCCATTTGCAAGCGATAATCAAATCCCAGACCGCCGTTCTTTGTTGATGCGCCCAATCCAGGAAAGCCGCTCATTTCCTCTGCAATTGTCGTGGCGTCGGGGCGAACGGTGTGAATGGTTTCATTTGCTAGCCGTAAATAAGCGAGCGTGTCTTTGTCGACGTCGTCGCGGAAATAATCGTCATAACTAGTGAAGCTTTTTCCGAGTCCGTGATCGTGATAGATCATACTAGTTACACCGTCAAACCTAAATCCGTCAATGTGATATTCATCCAGCCACCAACGGCAATTGCTTGCCAAAAAATGCAAAACTTCTGGCTTGCCGTAATCGAATAATCGCGAATCCCATTCCGGATGATTTGTTGGCTTGAAATATTGTGTCGGATCGCCAGCGAAATTGCCCAGACCTTCGACTTCGTTTTTGGCGGCGTGAGCGTGAACAAGGTCAATGATGACGCGCAGTCCCATTCCGTGCGCCACGTCGACCAATTTCTTAAAATCGTCGGGAGTGCCAAATCTTGACGAAACCGCAAAAAAGTTGCTGACGTGATAGCCGAAGCTGCCGTAATATGGATGCTCGGCGATTGCCATAAGTTGAATGGTGTTATAGCCAGATTCCTTAATTCGCGGCAAAACATCCGCGGTGAATTCGCTGAAGCTGGCGACTTTCTCCTGTTGGCTGCTCATACCAACGTGCGCTTCGTAAATCAGAGGAACTTTTGGCTTGGGTGGGATTTTATATTGCCAATTGTAGGGAGTTTTTGGCGACCACACGACCGCGGAAAAATCGACAGAATCTTCGTCCTGAACGACGTAATTTGCGTATGAAGGCAGTCGCCAGCCATCGCCGCCAGACCAATAGACGCGTAATTTATATTTTTGTCCGTGACGAAGTGAATTTTCAGGAAGATTTACGCTCCATTCGCCGTTTTTATCGCGATTTAAGGCGAATTCTTCGCGCTCTTTCCAATCTGAAAAATCGCCAACTAAGAACATCCGAGTGGCGTTCGGCGCCCATTCTCTAAACGTCCAGCCTGTATCTGTTTTATGAAGTCCGAAATGTAAAAAACCCATCGCGAATTCGGCTGGCGTTTTGCCGCTTAAAACCTTTTTTAGTTTCGAAGAAATATACTTCTCGCGCGCCTGAATTGTGGATTTGTGCGGGGCTAGCCACTGATCCAAATCAACGAGGGTTTTATTGCTCATGTTTCTAGTGTAGCGGAAAAAACTGATATAATCTATCAAATGAGACCTTTTTCTTTTGAAATAACTTCACGATTTAACGACACGTTGGCGCGAACGGGAATTATTCACACGCCACATGGTGATATTAAAACGCCGGCGTTTATTGTGGTTGGAACTAAGGCTAATGTTAAGGCGATGGTTCCTGAGATGGTGAAGAATGTCGGCGCGCAGGCAGTGCTGGCGAACGCTTATCATTTGTATCTGCAGCCAGGACATGAATTGATTGAAAAGGCTGGATATCTTGGCAAATTTATGCACTGGGATGGTCCGACGTTTACGGATAGTGGTGGTTTTCAGGTTTTGAGTTTGGGTTCTGGCTTTAAGAAGGTTTTAGCAATGAGCACTGATGTTGATGAAGAAATTGCGATTGCTAAAAAATCGTCGCGTCATGCTTGGGTGGACGAAAACGGCGTGATGTTTAAGTCGCATCTGGACGGCTCTTATCATAAATTTACGCCGGAATTGTCCATGCAAATTCAGGCTGGAATTGGCGCTGATATTACTTTCGCGTTTGACGAATTGACCTCTTTGATTGATCCGTACGAATATCAAGTTGAGGCGCTGGCCAGGACGCATGCTTGGGCGGAGCGAAGTTTGGCGGAAGTCAAGCGCCTAAGGGCAGCTCGTCCAGATAAGCCGTACCAAGCTTTATTTGGCGTTTTGCAAGGCGCGAATTACGAGGATTTGCGAAAGCAAACTGCCGAGTTTTTGGGCGCGATGGATTTTGATGGCTATGGAATCGGTGGTGCGTTGGAAAAGGAAACTATGGCGCAAACTATTCAGTGGGTCAATCAAATTCTGCCTGAAAATAAACCGCGTCATTTACTGGGAATTTCCGAGCCTGATGATATTTTTGCGGCGATTGAGCAGGGAATTGACACTTTTGACTGTGTGAGTCCGACGCGAGTGGCTAGGAATGGCGCCGCGTATACGCCGTTTGGTCGGGTCAATGTGCGCGGTCGAAAATACCGTGAGATGTTTGCGCCGATTATGGACGATTGCGATTGCTATACTTGCAAGAATTACACGGCGGCTTATCTCTGTCATCTTTTGCACGCCCGCGAGTCGTTGGCTGGAACGTTATTGTCAATTCATAACGAGCGATTTATCGTTAAGTTGGTTGATGATATTCGTGCCAGCTTGGAGGATGGGACTTTTTACGAGTTCCGCGATTCGTTCTTGGCGAAGTATTATAGTAAGAAATAGGCTATTTACAACTGATTGGAAAATCGTTATAATTAAACTCATACGCCGTGAGGTCTTTTTTATGGACTGTACCCGCGTGAAAAATAATAATTAAATTAAGGAGAACTTCTACAAATGGCAGATGCATTTGACCGAAGCAAACCGCACGTTAACGTTGGTACAATGGGCCACGTTGACCACGGTAAGACTACGCTGACTGCTGCGATTACTGCAGTGTTGGCAAAGCGCCTACCAAGCGCAGTTAACAAACCTGTTGCGTACGACCAGATCGACAACGCACCAGAAGAGAAGCAACGTGGTATTACTATCGCGTCTTCACACCAAGAGTATGAATCAAAGAATCGTCACTATGCACACGTTGACATGCCAGGACACGCTGACTACGTCAAGAACATGATCACTGGTGCTGCTCAGGTTGACGGTGCGGTATTGGTTATCGCTGCAACTGACGGCCCAATGCCTCAGACTCGTGAGCACGTTTTGCTTGCAAAGCAGGTTGGTGTGCCAAAGATCGTTGTCTTCTTGAACAAGATGGACATGGCTGACGAAGAAATGGTTGAGCTGATCGAAGAAGAAGTTCGCGAACTTCTTGAAAAGAACGGCTTCGACAAAGACGCTCCAATCATCAAGGGTTCTGCTCTTAAGGCCCTTGAAGGTGACGAGAAATACGAAGACGCTATTATGGAATTGGTTGACGCAATGGACAGCTACATTCCAGAGCCAGCACGTGACATGGACAAACCATTCATTATGCCAATTGAGGACGTCTTCTCAATTAAGGGTCGTGGTACAGTAGCAACTGGTCGTATCGAGCAGGGTGTTGTTAAATTGAACGACGAAGTTGAAATCGTTGGTTTGAAGCCAACTCAGAAGTCAGTTGTAACTGGTATTGAGGCCTTCAAGAAATCTCTTGACCAAGGTCAAGCAGTGACAACGCAGGTGTCTTGCTACGTGGTATTGAGCGCAGCGACATTGAGCGTGGTCAAGTTTTGGCAAAGCCAGGCACAATTACTCCACATACTGAGTTTGAAGCTGAAGTTTACATCTTGAAGAAGGAAGAAGGCGGTCGCCACACTCCATTCTCAAAGGGCTACAAGCCACAGTTCTACTTCCGCACAACTGACGTTACTGGTGAAGTTGAATTGCCAGCTGACAAAGAAATGGTTATGCCAGGCGACACTGTAACCTTCAAGGTTAAGTTGCTTGCACCAATCGCTATGGAGCAAGGTTTGAACTTTGCTATCCGCGAAGGTGGCCGTACAGTTGGTGCTGGTGTTGTTACAAAGATTAACAAATAATCTTGATAACACAAGCCTAATTAAATCCCCCGAAAATTCGGGGGATTTTGATTGCTACTGAACTATATATCTAATCAAGGAATCTTGTGTCAAAACATTCTTCGGAAATGTCTAGTGTATAGAACGGATAGCGCGGACCGTCATTGTCTTTCTTATTGGCAGATGTAGTCTTTGTAACCTTCATGCCCATTTTTTTACCATCCCTTGTGGTCATAAATTGAGGAAGGCAGAGATATTGCTCATTTTCGCCGCGCGGGAAGGATACAGTTTTAGTAAATTGTCCTACACTGTTACTTTTTTCTTTGCATTCGTCTGAACCCTTTGTGATTTCAGTTGAGGGGTAGTCATGAAATGTGTATAGCTCATCTGTTTTGTTCAGGAGGTCTGAAATACTGGGCATTCTTTTTCCTCCTTGAGTCTCTTTAGTGAAGTCCATATTGTTAAAATCAATTCTAACTAAGTCATTGCCGTCGCAGAGATACATGGAGCAATCCGCCATTCCAGGGTTATTATATTGGCCGTATCCGCAAAAGGTTGTAAACCCTTCTCGAGTGCCATTTTCTGAATAATAAATCGAATTCTTTTCTATATCTATTTTTCCCGCAGAATCATCTTTTTTATTTTGTGATGAATTCTTGGTATTGCTGTTTTCTGGCTGAGATGTGGCAGTTTCAGAGCCGCCGTATGGAGCTGAACTTGAGCTTCCAGTATCAACTCCTTTTTCGCCTGCGCATCCGGCTAAGAAGCATGACGGCAGTAAAGCGAACACTGTAAGTGCTCGATATACTTTGTCGCGTGGCGCTTTTTCTGCAAACATTCTTTTTTTCCATATATCCTCCCGTTGATAATATGTAAAAGTTAATAAATTGCCAATATTATACATATTTTTTGCTGTAAAGTAAAGTTAATTGACAAAGCGGTAATGTTTATGGCAGAATAAAGACATCTAATATAAAACAGAAAAAGGAGATTTTGGTGAATAAACAGAAATTGCTAATTGTTGGCGGCGGTGGAATGGTTGGTGCAACGGCGGCCTATGCGTGCGCATTGCGTAGTGTCATCGAAGAGATTGTGTTGATTGACCGTAATGAGGATTTGGCTTGGGGTCAAGCGGCTGATATTAATGACGCGATGGGAATTGACAGAAATGTCGTGGTTCATACGGGAAATTATTCCGATATCAATGACGATGACATCGTTGTGATCACCGCGGGTGCGCCGCAACTTCCTGGGCAAACTCGGTTGGAGTTGATTGACGTTAATGCAAAAATAATGCGTGATATTGTGAAAAATATTATGGCGAATGGCGCGAAGCCGTATTTGGTGATTGTCAGTAATCCGGTTGATGTTTTGACTTACGTGGCACTTAAGGAGTCTGGTTTGCCGAAAAATCGCGTGTTCGGGACGGGCACGACGCTTGATACTTCACGGATGAAGTCGTATTTGGCGGACGCGTTCAATGTCGATAGTAAAGCGGTTGATGCTTATATTCTGGGCGAACATGGCGATTCATCATTTTCGACAATTGAGACGGCGCAAATTGGTGAAGTGCCAATTAAGGAATATCCTGGATTTACAGAGGAAATGATTGACGGAATTGAGCAGAAGGTTCGCGACCGAGCGTATCGGGTGATTGAAACGAAGAAATCGACGTATTTTGCGATTGGGTTTGTTGTGTCTAAGATTGTTTCGGCACTCCGAAAATCGACGCACACGGTTTATCCTGTTTGCTCTTTGGCTGAAGGTGAATATGGCTTGAATAATGTTGTACTTGGATTGCCATCAACAATCAGTAGCGAAGGCGTGAAGATTTTGGCGGGCTATCCACTTACCGAGCGAGAAAAAGAATCGCTGAATAAATCTGCTGGAATTATTGCGGAAATGATTTCTCATCTTGATAAAGCGGAAAATTGCTGATATAATCACATAGTTAATAATAATTTATCTCGAGAACTCGATTGACTATAAATAGGGCAATTAGAGGTTACGAGATCGCACATAAGAGGAGGAGCTATGGCTCAAGATACAGGAATTAAAATCCGTATTCGTCTGAAGGCTTATGACCACAAAGTCATTGACCAATCAGCAAAACAAATTATCGACACCGCAATTCGCACAGGTGCCAACGTGGCTGGTCCAGTGCCTTTGCCAACCCGACGCAGCACTTACACCGTCGTAAAGAGTCCGCACGTTTACAAAACTGGTGGTGAATCTTACGAGCGCCGCGTTCATAAGCGTTTAATTGACATTACAAACGCTACGCCAAAGACAATCGACAGCTTGCAGAACTTGAACTTGCCAGCTGGCGTTGATGCTGAAATTCGTATGTAATTTAACGATATATAAAATTTCCGCCTCTTGAATGGGGCGGATTTTTTATGCTATAATTCCATTTAGCTTATGACAAAACAAAAAACTCGTACTTATGCTCGCAATCGCTCGAAGTCTAGCGAGCTGTTTAGTCGCAAAGGTCGCGAACGCATTTATGATAATGATGGCTCATTTTTCTTGAAGTTGGTGGTTTTTGTGATATTAAGTGCGCTGTGGCTTCGTCTAAAAAATCCAGTTGAAGTTGTCGGTTTGGTCGTTCAGGCTATTCCTGTCGGGCTATTTATTGCGTTGCTATTAGTCTTAAAGATTGAGAAATATCAATTCAATCGAAAAATTTGGTACGTCACGATAATTTTCATGGCAATTTTGACTTCGTTTACACCAGTTGGCGTGATGATTTAGCTTATGCTGTACTATTTTGATACTTTATGTTATATTAATCGTTAAAGGAGTGTGGCAATGAATCAGGATGCTATATCTAAATTTATAAGTGATATTATAGACGCTAAGGGCTATAAAACTCTTGACAGTGACGTCAGGCGGCAATTAGAGCAAGATCTGAAGAATAGACTACTTGATCAGATTGATAGGGCTGTGCTTGAGGCTTTGCCTGAAAATAAAATTGACGGTTTTAATGACTTATTGGATCGTGGCGCTAGCCAACAGGAAATCCAGCAATATATAGCAAATAGCGGCGTTGATACGAAAAAGATAACACTTGAGACGATGCTACGCTTTAGGTCGTTATATCTTGGAGATAAGTAAATAGTATGTCAACTACTACAGAACCAATACCATCTACAGATCCGATGCTGGTCCGTGTAAATCAAGCAGCAAATACTAACGATAAGCCGTTAACTATTGCCGTTGTTGACCAGACACATGATGTTGAGGCGGCAGCTAAAGACTATGCAGAAGCTCGTCTAAGAGAAGAGTCTGAGTCTGCCAGGGAAGCTGGCAGAATAAAGGGCTTTCTGCATAGGATATGGAGAGGTGAGAACGGCATTGCTACTAAGTACTTTTTCAATAAGTACGTTGAAGAAGCTAAGCAGCGTGCTGAAGAAGAAGGACTAACTGCCTTATATACGGACGGCGTTGAGCTGCGTAATGCTGCCATGGGGGCGACTATTGCGCGCTTTACTTCCGAGTATGACGAATCTATACATGAGGTTGCTGGAGAGCGTCGACAAGAGTTGGCTGAGGACTCACCATTTGGCCTGGCGGTGAAGAAGCTGATTGAAAATTATGTCAAAGGTGACAGCAAAGACTGGAGTGAGGAGGCTTTTAGGGAAGCGCAGTCCAGGATAGTGCGTCAATTAGATCAGTATGGTGATGGTGACGATCTCATCGGCGAAGGCAAAGTCAGAATAGATAATATTTGGCAAATCGCCCAAGCGGTCAAAGAAAGCGTTAATCATGGTGAAAGTCTCGATAACGTATTGCAGGGAATGAAGATTTATACTGGCGAATCTCGTTCTGGGGTTCGTACCGAAGCTCATCAAAGTAAAATCGATAAAACTATTGAACGGCTACAAAAATCAAAAATAGGTTCGCTTGTTGGTCCTGAGACGATAAGCTTGGGTGCGGCGATTGCTACTGGTATATTCCGAGTTGGGCGGGGGTCGCTAGCGCGAGCTGCTGGCGTGACTGGCATACCTGGACTGCTCGGCGGCGTGTTTGCTGGTATGCGTGAAAATAAACGGCTCAAAGAAGAGCGTGCCATACATGCGCGAGAAGTGGCTCAGGGTCAGGAGTTTGAAGACAAAGGCCGACGTGCAGAAATCGAAAAAACTCGCTATGAAACAGTTGCCGCAAAGGAACTGATTGGCTCGCTAGAAGAGTTTATTGATAAAGAAGACCTGTCTCCAGAGGAACTACAGCAGTGTTATGAGTCGATTGTTAATGCTGCGTCCAGGATCTATTCCTCAGACAAATTACAGGCGGACTTTATTTCATATTCAAGTGTGACTGAAGTTGAGTCGGAGAGACTTGAATTAGATGTGGCAATAGCTAGGGCCAAAGTGAAGCTGGAGGGCAGATTGGGGGATCTACCAGAGGCGCTCGTTGCAGATTTGGGTATTAATAAAGACGGTACGGTAGATGATGCAATATATAAATCTACAGATGTACTTTATTCTCTGATGGATGATAGAAGCAAAAAAGACGAGGCCTTTAAGAAGCTAAAGAGGCGACGCGTAGCAATAGCAGCAGCAACGGGGGCTGTGACTGGCTTTACGATTGGACTAGCTTCACAAGAGGCTTTGGCGTTCTTTGATTCTGGGTATGATGGCCTGCTTGAAAATGTTCTTACAGGTGAAGGCGGAGGCGATAGACAAACTTTGCTAGCTGGTATATTTCATGGCGAGGGTTATGGCTATAACACTGAGACTATCGTGAGTGCTGGAGACTATACTTCATACGACGTAGGCGGTAGTCAAGGAAGTGTCAATTTGCCAGATAATTATCAATTGACATATAACCCTGACGGAACGACAAATATCATCGATCCAAACGGTAATGTTTTTGCTGAGAATATTTCGTTTGAGGCTGACGGCTCTTTATCTCAAGCCTCGCAGGAGCTGCTACAAGAAAAGGGCGCTGTCGTAGAAGATTTTTCTGCAGTAGTAAGAAGTCAAGAGCCTATTGTGCAAGATTTGAGTGTTGATGAATATTTAGGCCACCATCAATCTGAACTGACGAATATTACTCGAGATTTTTGGTATGACAATGATACCGCCAGTGTGTTTGATAATAATGAACTGGGACTCCAATGGGGAAGTCAAGGTGATGATGGTTCTATTCGGTTATCGATTTCTAACATGACGGATTATGGATCTTATCATGGGTTTGATAGCGCTTCATGGTCTGATGAAGCTCAGGGTGGCACACTGAAGTTTGCTGTATCCGCCTCAATAGATAGCCAAGACAGAGTATTTATGGTTGATATTGCGCCGGATGGAAGTATAGATATCCCATCCGATAGTCCAGCGGCAAATCTTTTTTCCGTTGATGAATACGGTCAAGTAGAGTTTAACGGTGCATACGGAGAAGTTGTCGCAATTCAAGACGTGGACACTGATGGAATAACTCATGTGACTCCACTGGCGACTATGGAGGGTAATAACTCTGTTTCAACCATCTCAACTACAGTCGAAGTCTTGACAGATAAGAATGTCCCCAAATTCCAAATAACACCTCCGCCGATAGAGTCAGTAGCTAATGCTGCTCCGACTGTAGAGGGCTTTGGTGGGCCGGCGGTGGTGTTGAGGCGACCGCTGGAAAGACTAAATAAAAAAGAAGATCCTTTTAGGTATAGCTATGGATCGCACAAGGATCTGGCGCAGATGCGTAAGTGGGTGTCTGGCATGGGAGGGCCGCGCACGCGTAGGCAAGTGGAGGATGCTTCTGGTAAAAAGCACTGGGTTGAAGCAGACAACTCCCCAGTGGTAAGAAGCGTAGAGCGCGAGCGAAATACAATTTATAACTACTTGAATAGTGAATTTTCAAAAAATCCAGAATATAAACAAAAAGTCGCCAGTGTTATGTCTAGCTTGGGGGCTATGAGCAACAATTGTAGAGTCTCTGTCAATATCCCCGCCTGGATGGAGGCAGATAGCCTAGACAGGCTTCTTAGTCAATATATAGATCAGACAGATAATAAAGGTGAGGCGCTTGAGCAATCTTTGTTTGAAATAAATATTTTGGTAAATCGTAAAAAAGGAACTTCAGAGGATAACTCTGTAAAAGTCATAGAGAGTTTTATAGAAAAATATGCTAAGCGTCATAATGGTGTTCGTCCAGTCGTTCATTACGCAAATGTTGAGATGGAGCCGGAAGAGGCCAACATAGGTTTCGTGCGCAAACTTCTGACTGATGCTGTTTTGCAAAGGAGTCTAGACCGCAATAATCAATCTCAGCCGCTATATATCGAGAGTGAAGATGCGGACCTGATAGAAGTAGACAAGAGAACAGTATTTAATCTTATTTCTAAGCTGGATAAAAACCCTCATCTTGATGCTGTTCATGGCATCGAGGGTAGGATGCCATCTATTATTAAAGATAACACCCTACTCTTAATGCGGAGAAATGCCTGGGAGGTGTTCTTGTTTAATGTGCGACAAAAACGTTTTAGGAATCCAAGAAATCCAAATTGGAACTCATTCTCTAACCGTGTAATCACTGGCGGCTGGAATTCTGGATACTCGGCAGAGGCTTATGCTATGATTGGTGGCTACGAGCCGGCACGGGCGGGAGAGGATATCTCAATTGGTGAGAGGATTTCTATGATGCGAGGTGATGGTGATTATCCAAATCTTGAGACAATAGGCTCGGTCTCAACGCGCACCGAATCTTCTCCGCGTCGCTTTATAGACGAAATTGCGAATAAAAAATCTGCCTATGAGGACTTTGGAGATGATGGCAACGAAGAGGCGATAAGAGGAGTGTCATTGTCGGATGCAATGAAGCGTATAGATGAATACGCAGACATAACCGAAGATAATAAACCCATCTTTGAGAATGAGGCGCAAATGTATTATGACTGGGCTCGAGGCTCTACACCTACCTTAGATGACGCAAGAGAGGTGACCAGGAGGATTATGCGATCAGTAGGCTACGAGGAGGGCGATTACGTATTTGAGGGAGATAAAATCCATATAATAAACTGGGACAACGCTAAGCGTAATATTGAAGCTTACAGACGTGGTTTTACCTCAGCAAAAAATCCGAATAGAAAAATTGTCATTAGAGGGTGGTAGAAGACTTATTAAAAATAATACCGTCAACTTGGAGTTGGCGGTATTATTTATTTAATACTATTTGATTCCAAGTGTCCTATAGCGGCCTATTATTCTCTAGCTTATTGATGGCGTAGTTGGCTTCTTGAATAATATCAATCAACGCCTCAGCGCGCGCTACCGTATCTGAGATATTTTTAGCCGCCCCGTAGGCTAGGCTGATTAGGCTGCTATTATTAGTTATTCTTGCGGCTGTCATATATATTTCAACTTTTCGCTCTTCATCAACGCCCTCTATTTTTTCCATATCTGGGATTAGCGAGTCGATAGCCTCTTTCCTAAGAGAATATAATCTATTTAATTCTTCATTCGTATTTTCGATTTGAGAATCGTTCATGATTGCCCCCTAATTAATAAAATTTCTTTTCGAATATGATTATAGCATATGCGGAATTGTAGATAAAACAGAACATATGTCATGGGTTGACTTTTTAGGCTCAATTGTGCTACAATTTACGAGTAATTTCTATTACGCGTAATATCAACTGTTCTCCTTGGTGAATGAGCAGGTCTGGTTATGAGCGGATGTTTACATTTAACGTTCTCTCAGAACCCAGAAACCGCACGTCATCAGGAGTATTTAAGTGGGAGTGAGGAAAAGTGAAAACACTTCTCGGTACCAAACTTGGTATGACCCAGCTCTTGGCTGAAGACGGCAAAGCCATTCCGGTAACGCTGATCCAAGCCGGCCCTGTCACCGTTACTCAGGTGAAGACTGTCGAAACCGACGGTTACAATGCGGTACAGGTAGCTTTTGGAGAGGGTAAGAACCTGAGCAAGGCCGTGGCTGGACACGTTAAGCCAGCCCAAGTGACCCCGAAACATATTCGGGAATTCCGTGTCGACCAGATTCCAGAGGATCTGAAAGTTGGCAGTGAAATTAATGTTTCCGCGTTTGAAGTCGGCGATTTTGTCGATGCAACCGGAACCAGCAAAGGTAAAGGTTTCGCTGGAACCATTAAACGCCACAACTTTAAGCGTCACCGCAAGACGCACGGTGGTAAAGGTAATACTCGTAAGCCAGGTTCAATTGGCTCGATGTATCCACAAAAAGTTTTCAAGGGTAAGACGATGGCTGGCCACATGGGTCACGAACGTGTTACTGTTAAGAACTTGGAAGTGGCATATGTTGATCCAGAGACCAATCTAATCGGGGTTAAGGGCGCTGTTCCTGGACCACGAAAGGGGCTGATTATTTTAGGAGGTAACAAGTAATGGCAGATTCAACCAAACTTCCTAAAGACATTTTTGCTGTGGAAGTGCCAAATCACGAATTGTTGAAATTGGCATATGACAGCTACTTGGCAAACGCACGCCTAGCTAGCGCTACAACCAAGCAGCGCGGCGAAGTTTCTGGTGGTGGTAAAAAGCCATGGAAGCAAAAGGGAACTGGTCGAGCACGTTTCGGCTCAAGCCGCAACCCAATCTGGCGCGGCGGTGGTGTAGTATTTGGCCCACGCGGTAACGAAAACTACACTAAAAAATTGTCAAAGACTGCTAAGAAAGTGGCAGTTCGCCAAGCTTTGACTGTAGCTAACGAAGCTAAGAAAATTGTCGTTAAAGATGTTAAGACTACTGGCAAGACCAAGGAAGTCGCAACATTCTTAGCTGACAACAAGTTCGAGCGCCGTGTTCTGATCGTTGTAGATGAGAAGACGCCAGAACTTATGCGTGCTACAAACAATATTCAGAACGTTTTGGTGGTTCGCGCTAATTATCTAAGCGTTTATCACATTCTGAATGCGGATACAATCGTTATAACACCGAAAGCTCTACCTGTAATTACTGCATGGTTGGGCAAGGAGGAAGCGTAATATGAAACAGACGATTATTATCCCACGCGTTAGTGAAAAGGCTTACGCACAGAGCGCCAACGGTGTATATGTGCTACGCGTTCCACTTAACTTGAATAAGAACGAAATCAAATCAGCTGTAGAAGCACAATTTGGCGTTACTGTAGTTAAGGTTAAACCTTAGTACAAGACGGCAAGGCTGTACGCTTCTCACGAGGCAAGAATCGTTATCCTGGCACAACAACGCGCAAGGATTGGAAGAAGGCTTACGTGACGCTGAAAGAAGGCGATAAGCTCGATGTGTTTGACGCAGTAGAGCAGCAGATGGAGGAGACCAAGTAATGCCAGTGAAAGCTTACAATCCAACCACTCCTGCTCGTCGCGGCATGACGAGTCAGGATTTGTCAGACATTACAACAAGAAAACCTCTTAAAAGTCTGATTAAAGCTAAAAAGCAAAATGCCGGTCGCAACAACCAAGGTCGAATTACTGTTCGTCATCGCGGAGGCGGCGTTCGTCGTCACTACCGCTTGGTGAACCACAATTTGCCAGCAGGCTTGACCTTGACGATTGAAGAAATCGAATACGATCCAAACCGCTCAGCTCGTATTGCTCGAGTTAAGGATCAGTACAATTTGTACCACTACATCTTGGCTGACACCTCAATGGTTAAGGGTAAAACTATCCGAACTGGTGAAGAAGCTCCAATTGAGGCTTCAAACCGCTTGCCATTGTCAGTTATTCCTGTTGGTACGATGATTTACGCTATTGAGTTGACCGCTGGTAAGGGCGCGCAAATGGTACGCGCTGCTGGTGCTAAAGCTCAGTTGATGGCGAAAGAAGGCAACTACGCAACTATCAAATTGCCATCTGGCGAAGTTCGCAAAGTTCGCTTGGAAGCTACCGCTGCTATTGGTGTAGTTGGTAACGTCCAGCACCAAAATGTTAAGATCGGTTCAGCTGGTCGCAAGCGTCGCAAGGGTATTCGCCCAACCGTTCGTGGTGTCGTTATGAACGCCGCAGACCACCCACATGGTGGTGGTGACGGTGGTCGCCACGGTACTGGTAAAGCACCACGTACTCCTTGGGGTCAATTGACATTAGGTTATCGAACTCGTCGCCGTAAAGGCTCGAATAAATTAATCGTACGCACGCGTCACGACGCGAAGAGGAAGAGGTAAATCACGATGAGTCGTTCATTAAAGAAAGGTCCATTCGTCGATGTAAAGCTAGCAAAGAAAATTGCTGCTCTTAGCCTTGACGATCGAACCGTTATCAAAACGTGGGCGCGCGCTTCGACTATCACGCCAGAGATGGTTGGTCGAACGATTGCTGTTCACAACGGTAGAGTGCACGTACCAGTGCTGATTACCGAAAACATGGTTGGTCATAAGCTCGGTGAGTTTAGTCCAACTCGTAAATTCCGTAAACACGGTGGAAAGGATAAGAAGTAATCATGGCTGATACAACTTATACTGTCCGTGCTTACGCTAAAGGTGTTGATCAGGCGCCACGCAAGGTTAGCTTGGTTGCCGCATTGGTACGAGGTCGTACTGTAGCTGATGCGCTAGTGATCTTAGAGCACGTTCCAAAGCGCGCGCTGCTAGCCCAGTTAAAAAGGCTATCGAAAGCGCTAAGGCAAATGCTATCAATAACCACGGCTTGGACGCTAAAAGTTTGGTAATTACTACTTTGAGTGTTACTACTGGTACACGCTTGCGCCGCTTTAAGCCTGCATCACGTGGCCGCGCTTTGCCATTCCAGAAAAAGACTTCAAATATTTTGGTTGAAGTAACTGGAGTAGAAAAGCCAAAGAAAGCGCCTGCAAAAAAGGCCGAAGCTAAGGCAGAAACAAAAACTGCTAAACCGGCAGCAAAAAAGGAGGAGAAGTAAATGGGTCAAAAAGTGAATCCAATCAACTTCCGCCTACAGGTCAATAAGAACTGGAGCTCTCGTTGGTTTACGGCCAATAAAAAAGAGTTTGCAGAGGCGATTCGTCAGGATCACGAAATCCGCGAGTTGATTGAAAAGAAATTTGCCTCACGCCCAACTATCAATCGCATTGAGATTGAGCGTAGCGCTAACTTGATCACGATTACAATTCACACGGCAAAAGCTGGTGTTGTTATCGGTCGCGGCGGTGCTGGCGTGAACGAATTGAAGAAGCAAGTTGAGAAGATTGCTGGTCAACCAGTTCGTATCAACATTGAAGAAGTTCGCCGTCCAGAATTGGCAGCCAAATTGGTAGCTGAGAATATCGCTCGCCAATTGGAGCGCCGAATCAACTTCCGCCGTGCAACTAAAATGACCGCACAAAACACCATGAATGCTGGCGCTAAAGGTATTCGTATTGAGGTGGCTGGTCGTTTGAACGGTGCTGAAATGGCACGTCGCGAAAAGGTAATTGAAGGCTCAGTGCCTCTACACACCTTGCGTGCTGATATTGACTTCCACTGTGCTCGCGCTCAGACACCAGCTGGTATCATTGGCGTGAAAGTGTGGATTTATAAGGGAGAAAGGAGTCGCTAAATGCTGTTACCAAAGAAAACTAAGCACCGCAAAGTGCGTATTGGAAAAAACCGCGGTCAAGCAACTCGTGGCAATTACATCGCGTTCGGCGACTTTGCATTGCAATCACAATCAAACGAGCGCATCAACTCCCGCCAAATCGAGTCTGCTCGTCAGGCGATGACTCGTTACATCAAGCGTGGTGGTAAGATTTGGATTCGAATCTTCCCTCACACTCCAGTTACCCGAAGCCACTTGGCTTGAAGATGGGTCAGGGTAAGGGTAATCCGGAGTTCTTCGTTGCTAAGGTTAAGACTGGTACTGTTCTGTTTGAGATGCAGGGTGTTTCAGAGGAAGTTGCTCGCGAAGCAATGCGTCTGGCTAGCCACAAATTGCCAGTCAAATGTAAGTTCATCAAGCGGGAGGACGCATAATGGCTGAAACGAAGAAATCTGTTAAAGCAGCAGTTGTTAAGACTATTGACGACTTGAAGAAGGAATTGGCTGAAAAGCGAAACGACCTACTTCAGGCAAAACGTTCTCACGCTGCTGGCGAATTAGTTAATCCAAAAGCGTTGCGTTCACTCCGAAAGGAAATTGCACGCCTGCTGACACAAATTAATAACACAAAGGAGAGCAAGTAATGGCCCGACGAACATTGATTGGCGTCGTAACGAGTGCCAAGCGCGACAAGACCATCACTGTGACGGTCACTAGCCGCGAAACGCATCCGCTATACGGCAAGCAGTACACCGTGACTCGCAAATACACTGCTCACGATGAAACCAACGAAGCAGGTGAAGGCGACAAGGTGCAGATCGAAGAGACTCGCCCAATTTCCAAGACTAAGAGTTTCACTCTAGTTAAGGTGATTGAAAAGTCTCGTGGTTCTATCAAACTAAAGGACGAAGTTTCTGGTGAAACTAAGGAAGAGGCTAAGGAGGACGACAAATGATCCAACAAGAATCTCGCCTTAAGGTAGCCGACAACTCAGGCGCTAGGGAAGTTTTGTGTATTCGCGTTCTTGGCGGTACACGACGCCGTTACGCTCGCGTTGGCGACGTAATCGTCTGCTCGGTAAAAGACGCTAGCCCAACCGGTAACGTTAAGAAAAAATCTGTTGTTAAGGCTGTAGTTGTTCGTACTCGCGATCAAATTCATCGCAAAGACGGCTCAACAATCTGTTTTGACGACAACGCCGTAGTGATTATCAACGATGACAAACAGCCAAAAGCTACTCGTGTCTTCGGTCCAGTTCCACGCGAACTTCGCGATATGGGCTACATGAAGATCGTCAGCTTAGCTCCGGAGGTACTCTAATGGCTCGAATTCATAAAGACGATACCGTAAAAATTATTGCTGGTAAAAATAAAGGCACAACTGGTAAAGTTCTAAAAGTTAACACCAAAGATCAAACTGTTTTGGTCGAAGGTGTTGGCGTTGGACATCGCCACGTTAAGCCAAGCCAGTACAATCCAAAAGGCGGCAAAAAAGATATTCACGTACCAATGGATATCAGTAAAGTCGCTTTGGTTGTTGATGAGAAATCAGGCAAAACCAGTCGGGTTGGTTTAGTAAAGAATGCTGACGGCGGCAAAACTCGTGTTGCTCGTCAAGCAAAAAATAAGGAGATTAAATAATGGCAGAAAAGAAAACTGTCGTGCCAGCTCCTCGCTTGAAAGCCTTGTATCAAGGGACTTACCTTAAGGAACTACAAGCCGAATTGAATCTAAAGAACGTGCATGAAGTGCCAGCTTTGGAAAAGATCGTCGTGAGCGTTGGTACCGGCAAAAAGAAAGACGACAAGCGTCATTTCGAAATTGTCAAAAACACTGTCGAGAAAATCACCGGTCAAGCACCAGTGGCTCGACGAGCCAAAAAATCAATCGCGACATTTAGCATTCGTAAAGGCATGGGCGCGCCAATTGGTGTTAGCGTAACTTTGCGCGGCGCTCGTATGTACGAGTTTATGGATCGTTTGATTAACGTTGCTTTGCCTCGCGTTCGTGACTTCCACGGAGTTGGCTTAAAGTTTGATAAAGGTGGCAATTACAATCTAGGTATCACCGAGCAATCGATTTTCCCAGAATTGACATTTGAGGAAACTCAGGTTTTGCACGGTTTGCAGATTACATTTGTTATCAAGAACGGCAACAAGGAAGCTTCTAAGGCGTTGCTAGAAAAAAATTTGGCATGCTGTTTGAGAAGAAAAGGAGGCGTCAAGTAATGGCTAAGAAATCAATGGTCGCTCGTGATAAGAAGCGTATGAAGATGATTGCCAAGTTTGCAGCCAAGCGTGCTGAGTTGAAAGAACTTGGCGACCTCGATGGTTTGCAAAAATTGCCTCGCAATTCTAGCCCAACCAGGCACAAGAACCGTGATAGCATCTCTGGTCGCCCACGCGGCTAGATCAGCCAGTTCGGCCTGAGCCGTATCAATTTCCGCGAAAAAAAGCAGCCAAGGGTGAAATCCCAGGCATAACAAAGAGTAGTTGGTAAGAAGGAAAGGAGATTAGAATATGTCTATGCAAACTACAGACCCAATCGCCGACCTTCTGACTCGCATCCGCAATGCGAAATTGGTTGGCAAAACGGAAGTTCGTGTTCCGTCCAGCAAGATGAAGAAAGTCATCGCTGAGCAATTAGTCAAAAACGGCTACTTGGCAGATGTCAAATTGGAAGATGCTAAACCTCGTGGCGTGTTGGTAGTTACTATCAATGAAAAAGGAACTAACAGCACCATCAACGAAATTACCCGTATCTCAAAACCTGGTCGTCGCGTTTACGTCGGCGCTAGCGAGATTCCAAAGGTAAAGAGTGGCCGCGGTTTGGTACTTATCTCAACATCAAAAGGTGTCATGACTGGCGCTGAAGCAGCTAAGGCTAAACTTGGCGGCGAATTGTTGTTGAAGGTTTACTAAGCCTCACGCAAATCAAATAAACGCCCTCATTGCAGGGCGTTTATTTTTTATGATAAACTTTTATCATATGGGAGCTGGAGCACTAAAAGACATAAAGTCGGCATATCGAGTAGCAGTAAAGGGATTGGTGTATGATGAATCAGGTAGACTGCTGTTCGTCCAAGAGAGAAGTGACTCATGGGACCTTCCTGGTGGTGGGCTGGAACATGGTGAGGATATTACAGAAGCGTTGAAACGAGAGTTTCTGGAAGAGCTAGAGACAGATATCGAAGTCGCTGCAGAAAATCCCTTGATTATTCCAACTTGGAATACAAAGTTCGACGACCCCGTTTTGATTATTGCCTACAAAGTTACTCTATTAACGACACCTCGTAAAACAGATGAAGTTTCAAACTTTAACTATTTCGATATTCATGAGATCAAACAAGAAAAGCTGGATTCTACTCTAATTGGCAATCTTTCAAAGATATATCGAACCAACCGCTAGTCCTCTCAACTCACACAACACATTCCATGGGCAAGCGAGAGCGCAGAGTTGAAAGCCGCTATACAGAGTCAAATAAATTTTCCTGTATCACACTAGCACATTTTTCGACCACAACCTCATGTCCGAGTGAATATCCATTGCGCTTTAATTTCGGCAGTTCGCGCACTTCGTGAAACATCATATTAAGCTCAGGTACGAAAAATAATTCCCGAAACGGCATGCCTTTGAGCCGAGATTCCTCGCGTGGCTCAGTTAAGATAACGCCAGAATTTTCTCCAAAAATCACTTTCTCATGACCATTGGGAAAATTTATCACAAAACACGTTGTGTATTGCGCTCGCCTGTTTGTTTTATCTTCAAGCTTATTTAGGCAATAATCTACGATCTCTTGATCGCTCATCTCGTGACCATTCCAGCGTCTTGTAAATACGCCAGGCTCGCCATTTAGGGCTTCAATTTCCATGCCAGAATCATCAGCGATAATTATCAGGTTTTTATCATTTCCATGCAAATGATTCCTTGCGTGTCGCGCCTTCAATAGGGCGTTTTGTTCAAATGTTGTACCCGTTTCTATGCAGTCTGGAATTTGATAGTCCAAATCTGCCAACGAAATAATTGACGTCTGCGGGGCGAATTTATGAAACGCGGTAACGAATTCTGCGTATTTGCCTGGGTTTCTGGTGGCGAAAAGTATAGTTGCTGTCATTGAGTATGATTATATCATTATTAACCAGCTCTTCGTAGTTTGAAAACCTTGCATTTTACCTCTAGTCTGTGTTAAAATACTGAAGTTAATATCAAATCACACGAAAGGTGAGTAATGAGTCTGAGTCGAATCGGAAAACTGCCGGTGATTATTCCGGCCGGTGTGACAATCACGGTTGACTCTGGTGATGTGGTCGTTAAAGGACCAAAGGGTGAATTGAAGCAATTCATCACACCAGCAGTTGAGGTGAAAGTCGAAGACGGACAAGTCACGGTACATCCTAAGGACGAGTCCAAAGTAGCCCGTAGTCAGCATGGTCTGATGCGCGCGCTAATCAACAACATGGTAATCGGTGTAACCAAAGGTTATGAAAAACGCCTAGAGGTTAACGGTGTCGGTTTCCGTGTTAGCTCAAGCAATAACGAGCTGGAAATGGCACTTGGATTTTCGCATCCAGTCAAATATAAAGCCCCAGAAGGCGTAACTGTTACCAACGAGAAAAATGATTATCGTTGTTAGCGGTATCAATAAACAACAAGTCGGCCAAGTTGCAGCGGAAATCCGCGCATTGAAGAAGCCTGAACCATACAAGGGCAAGGGTATCAAGTATGTCGACGAGCAGATTTTGCGTAAAGCAGGAAAGACAGGTAAGTAATCATGGCTGAAAATAAGAAGCTACTCAACCGCGCTCTTCGCAAAAACCGCGTTCGCGCTAAGGTTTCAGGTACGGCAGAGCGCCCACGCTTGACAGTTACTATTAGCAATTTGCACGTTAGCGCGCAATTGATTGACGATGTGGCTGGTAAAACATTGGCTGCAGCAACTACAGTTGGTACAAAAGCGACTGGCACGATGACTGAAAAAAGTGCTGCTATCGGTACTGAAATTGCTAAAAAAGCAAAGAAAATTAAGATTAGCGCAGTAGTGTTTTGACCGAAATGGTCGTCAATACGCTGGCCGCCCTAAAGGCTTTGGCTGACGCTGCGCGCCAAGAAGGATTGGAGTTTTAGTATGGCAGAGCAAGCTGCAAATACTACCCCACGTGCAGAGGGTCGTCGACCTCGAAATCCACGTGGTGGTCGCCGCGATGACCGGCGAAATGTGCGCGATGACGCACCAAAAGAGTTTGAAGAGTTGGTAATCAACATTGACCGCGTTTCTCGCGTGGTTAAAAGGTGGTCGCCGCTTTCCGATTTAAGGCTTTGGTGGTTGTTGGTAACCGCAAAGATAAAGTTGGTGTCGGTGTTGCCAAGGGCGCAGACGTTCAAGCTGCCGTCGCTAAGGCTACGTCGGTCGCTAAAAAGCACTTGATTACATTGCCATTAAACGGCGAAACAATTCCGCACGACAGCGAAGTTAAATTCTCTGGCGCACGCGTATTGATCAAACCTGCTGCTCCTGGTACCGGTATTATCGCTGGTGGTGTAGTTCGCCAAATTATCGGTGTAACAGGTGTCCGTAACCTATTGACCAAATCTCTTGGCTCGACCAACAAGGTTAACATTGCTTACGCGACTATTGAAGCTCTAAAGTCATTAGTTCCGCGTGATCAATGGCTAAGCGCTCAGCCTGTAAAAAAGGTTGCTAAAAAGGAGGCTAAATAATGAAGTACAATGATCTCCAAGTTTCAGCAAACAGGAATAAAAAGCGCGTTGGTCGCGGTATTGCTGCCGGTCAAGGTAAAACTGCTGGTCGCGGCACTAAAGGTCAGAACGCCCGAACAGGTAAGAAGCTTCGCGTAATGTTCCAGGGTGGTCAGCGTCCACTAGCTCAGGCTGTACCAAAGGCTCGCGGGTTCAAGAGCTTGCGAACTCCAGCTCAAGTTGTGTACATGGATCACTTGAACGCATTTGACGGCAAGACTGTTGACAATGCTTTGTTGTTCACTGAAGGCTACATTGCAACTCCATTCCACACGGTTAAGGTGATTGCTCGTGGTGAATTGAAGGCTAAGGTTGACTTGAAAGTACAAGCTGCCTCAGCTTCAGTTGTTGCTGCTATCGAAAAAGCCGGTGGCTCATTCGAGAAAGTAGCTACACCTCTACGCCAAAGTGCGAAAGAAGCTGAAGAGAAATAATTTTTCTCAGTAACGATAAATCCCCTTCGAAAGAGAAGGGGATTTTCTTTTGTTTTGATATTTTGGACTATTTTTCGCTACATTCTTGCGGCACGACTAGATAAATAGTCACATTCCTGTCGGCAGTGTCATCGCTACTGTCGTGATTGGCAATTTTTGGCTCAGAGATAATAATTTTATTCTCAGGAAAACCTTGCGAAACTAAGCCTTGCTTGACTTTATCGGCACACTCCATGGCTAATTTTGTGCCAGCGCTTGTCTTTGAACTTTCATATGTTTGACCGACTAGCTCAATTGAAAATTCCTTTTGGCTATTTGATTTGTATAGCGATCCCAGTTTAGCCAGTTCGTCAACGGCAATCCCCTCGTATGTATATTGCGTCGAATCCGCATTGAAGAAAACATTTTTAAAATTATATTTACCGTCGCTAAGCGTAAAATAGCCGTCTTTCATGTAGTCATAGCCAGCTTTTCGAAAATCAGCAGACGTTAAACATTTTGAATCTGATTTAGCTAAATTCTGCTTTCTGTCTTCGCTTTTCTTCTCATCCTTAGGCTTGGCTGCTTCTTTCCGTGAAATATTCGTGTCTTTTGAAGGAGTGGTTTTGTTTGACATAAGAACAATTGCTACCACTATTCCGATTGTCGCCAGCACTCCCACAATTGCCAGTGTAACCCATAGCCACAATTTACTTTTCTTTGGTGGATAATTTTGGGGCAATTCTGGGTTTGGTAGTGGCGTAATTGGTGGAGTTGATGGGATTTCAGGTTGCTGTTGCATATAATACCTCGTTTACGTTATGTTATTGACTCAATTATAACGCATACGCTTTTGTGTTTTTAGTATGGAAATATCCGCTAAGGTAATGTATAATTAACAGAGTTAAGAATTGTTAGTGACTATGAGGGGCTAAAACATGAATTGGAGAATAATTTTTCGCTCACTGAAAAATAAAGATATGCAAACGGCTATTTATTGTCGTGGGAATAATCGTTGTTTATCGATTATTGGCGCACATTCCAGTGCCATTGGCGGAACCAACACAGCTGCGTAACGCGATTTCGTCGGTGCTTGGGCAATCTGACCTCGGTGGAATTTTGAACTTGCTATCTGGTGGCGCATTGTCAAGCTTCTCTTTGGTGCTGGTTGGACTTAGTCCATTTATTACCGCCAGTATTATCATTCAGCTTCTAACTAAAGCCATTCCAAGGCTTGAGGAGCTACACAAAGACGGCGAATCTGGACGTCGGAAAATTCAGCAATGGACGCGTGTTATTACTGTGCCGCTTGCTATTGTCCAGTCAATCGCTTTCATCTTCATCTTAAGGCAAACGGTTCTTCAAGGCGGCAGTACGACATTGGCCGACCCTACGATGATGGAATGGATCGTTTCAATCACTTCAATGACGGCAGGCTCTATTCTTCTGATGTGGCTCGGCGAGTTGATTACTGAGCAGGGAATTGGCAACGGTATTTCTATCGTAATCTTCGCTGGTATTATCAGCCAATTGCCACAAATGCTCGCGTCATTAATCTCATCATTGTTCAACACCTCATCTGGCAGCTTAAACGTCTTCAACTGGTTCACTCTCCCTGTAAACCCAGTTATGTTCTGGACGATATTAATCATGTCAATCGCTGGGCTCATCGTCCTTTACTTCCTGGTTAAAATCAACGAAGCTCAGCGCGTCATTACGATTAACTACGCAAAGCGCGTTCACGGAAACAGTAATTACGGCGACGTAAAAAGCATTTTGCCGGTTAAGTTGATCGCTGCTGGAGTTATTCCGGTCATCTTCGCAGTTGCGTTCCTGAGCTTGCCGCAATTTGTTGGTCAAGTTATGAAAGCGTCTGGTAACGCCAATCTTCTACCGACCGCCAATAAATTGATCACTTGGTTCCAAGCTCCAAACGCCGGCTCATTCACAGGAAGCACCGCAGAAGCATTTATCTACCCAACGTTGTATTTTATCTTAGTTATTGCCTTTACATATTTCTACACTGGAATCGTCTTTAATGCTAACGAAATTGCCGAAAATCTGCAGAAGCAAGGCGGATTTATTGAAGGCGTGCGTCCGGGCGCTCAGACTGAAAAATACCTTATGAGAACCGTCAATCGCTTGATTTTGTTCGGCTCAATTGTCCTAGGAATCGTGGCTATTTTGCCATTCGTCGCGGAATATCTCACGTACAATTTGACAGGCTTGCAAGGTTTGCGCTTGTCAATCGGCGGCACTGGAATCTTGATTGTCGTATCAGTTGCCCTTGAAACGCTGCGACAAGTCAACTCTCGTGCGCTGATGGTTACGTATGACGACTTTGATCCAGACGAGCTGCTTGATAGTGACAAAAAGAAGAGTAAGAAGCGTCGTTTGTTTAAGAAAAAATAATTGACATTAAAAATCCCCGCCGAAAAGCGGGGAATTCTTTTTGCGAATGGATTATCGTATTTTGTAATCGTAAGATAAATTGTCGCCAACTTTTTTCTCATTCTGGCAGACTGGCGCAATTTCATTATTAATGTTATTTTCATCAACCATCTTGCAGCTCGGAATGTCGAACAAATTAAATTGATTGGTCGGGGAAATCGCTTTCCATCCGCCGTCTTTCTTAACTGCAAACATTCGCGCCGCAGAATTGCCGCAACCATATCCCAGCAGCAATTGTTTCTCATCTTGGGAATGGGCAATTACCACAGCTACGCCGTTGTTATCCTTACAGCCCGACTTCTTCACTTCTGCCTTCAGAAAATCGCGAAGCTCTTGTGTGACTGAATCGTTGCGAATAACTAATTTATCTCCTTCAATTCGGAAGCCTAGAGAACCCAAGTTCACGGATCCACCGTCAACATTTTCGACTGTTTGAAACGTCTTGTCGGAAGTTTGGTTGGCGTGTAATAAAATTACGCCAATAACTATTACTATCAAAGCCGTCGCCAGACCGATTAGCACCGCGGTCATTGTCTTATTTTTCGATTTTGTAACCTTAAAGTTTGCTGGTTTTTTCTTGCTTGCCATAAAAATCCTTATGTTAAATTTGATGACTCAATTATAGCACGCAAATTTACAGCGAAAACCCCTTGTCAAACTGTATTTAGTACTGTATAATTGACAACTGTAACTTATGGCGAGTCAAAAGGAAGTCATCAAAATGGTAGGAAAGGTAGTGGAAGCACTGCCTAATACTCAATTTAAGGTGGAACTGGAGAATGGCCATAGTATCATCGCGCACATTTCAGGACGAATGCGCAAGCATTATATCCGTCTGGTGCCTGGTGATAAGGTTGAGGTTGAGATGACCCCTTACGATCTTACAAAGGGACGAATCAGCTTCCGCCTACGTAACGATCGACCTCAAGGTCGGTAGTTAAATATTAACGGTAATCTCGGGTTTACTCGGGAAGGGAGATTTAAGCACTTTATGAAAGTTCGTGCAGGTGTGAAAAAAATCAGTCCCGATGATAAGTTCGTTCGCCGCAAAGGCCGACTATATATCATCAACAAGAAAAAAACCCTAAGAATAAGCAAAAGGCAGGGTTAAGCATGGCTCGAATTGCTGGGGTAGTTATCCCAACAGAGAAGCAGGTGCAAATTGCGCTCACCTATATTTACGGTATTGGGCCAAAGCACGCTTCGAGCATCCTTGCGGCGGCTAAAATTGAGCCGACCACTCGGGTGAAAGATCTCACCGAGGCTGAAGAAAACAAGATTCGCGAAATTATTGATAGCGAATACACCGTCGAAGGTGATCTCCAGCGCTTGGTGGCAAATAATATTAAGCGCTTGAAAGATATTAACGCCTATCGCGGTCTTCGCCACAAAGCAGGACTGCCAACACGCGGACAGCGGACTCGTACGAATGCACGAACTCGCAAGGGTCGCGCCATCGCCGTGGGCGGTACACAACCAAAAAGCAGCAAGTAAGACCTAAAGAAAGGACTAAGAAATGGCAGACGCAAAATCTACCAAGAAGAAGCAGCGCCGATCAGTCCCAGCTGGTCAGCTGCACATTCAGGCAACATTTAACAATACTATCGTTACTTTTTCCGACAAGAAGGGTAACGTACTAACCGCTTCATCAGCTGGTGCATGTGGTTTCCGTGGAAGTAAAAAAGGCACAGCCTATGCTTCACAGGTTGCTGCTGAAAAAGCTGCTGAAGCTGCGAAATCTCAATACGGCTTGAAGTCTGTTGACGTTTTCGTGAAAGGTGTCGGTTTGGGTCGTGATGCCGCTATTCGTGCGGTCAGCGCATTCGACATCTCAGTAGAAAGCATTAAGGACGTAACTGGCGTGCCTCACGGTGGTGTTCGTCCACGAAAGGCACGGAGGGCATAATTATGGCACGAGATAATTCACCAATTGTCAAGCAAAGCCGCCGCGAAGGTTATGCGCTTCATCCAAAAGCACATAAAATTTTGGCGAAAAAATCTGGCATTCCAGGTCAACACGCACATGGTCGTCAGAACAAGCCAAGTCTATACGCTACACAGCTTCGTGAAAAGCAGAAGGTTCGTCGCTTGTACGGTCTAGTTGAGAAGCAGTTTGCTCGCTTAATGAACGAAGCAACACGCGCTCAAGAAGGCTTGGCGGGCGAAAACTTGTTGAAGCTATTAGAGCGCCGTTTGGATAACGTTGTTTATCGTTCTGGATTTGCCGTATCACGTCGCGCAGCTCGTCAACTAGTTAGCCACGGACACTTTGAATTGAACGGCCGACGCGTCGATATTCCATCAATTCGCGTTAAAGCCGGCGATGTCATCACAGTTCGTCCAAAGAGTACCAAATCAGAGTACTTTTACACGAATTGACGATGTAATCAACAATTCAGTCCAAGGTCCACTAAGCTGGCTAAAAGCTGACAGTAAGAAGCTGAAGATTGAAGTAACTGGTTTGCCAAAGCGCGAGGAAGCAGAAGCTGACATCAACGAGCAATTAATTGTTGAGTATTACTCACGATAAAAGAAGGGTTAGGGAAGAATTATGGCAAAAGCAATTTACAATCCAGCACTCGCGAGCGTTGATGACATTTCAGCAACCAGTGCTACTTTTCTAATCGAGCCACTTCACCCAGGCTACGGTAATACTCTTGGTAACTCATTGCGACGCGTTCTATTGTCAAGCGTTCGCGGTGGCGCGGTTGTGGCTTTCAGAATTGAAGGCGCAACTCACGAGTTTACTACTGTTGAAGGCATCAAAGAAGATGTTGTCGACATTATGTTGAACTTGAAAAAAACGTTCACCTACGCGTATTTACCGACGATCCAGTTGAGCTACGCATTGAGAAAACTGGCGCCGGCGAAGTAACTGCCGCTGACATTAAAACTAATGCTGATGTTGAAGTCGTTAACCCAGAGCAAGTAATTGCTACAATCGACGACCCAAACAAGCATTTGGTTATGGATTTGGTAGTTGAGGCAGGTTGCGGTTATCAGACAATTGAAGAGTCAAGCGAAAAGCGTTTGCACAGCGACATGATTGCTATTGATGCAATGTACTCGCCAGTTCTACGCGTTCGCTACAAAGTCGACTCAACTCGTGTTGGTCAGGAAACAAACTTGGACAAATTGGCAATCACTATTGAAACTAACGGCACAATCACACCTCGTGAGGCGTTCGAAGAAGCAGCAGCGATTCTCGTCAACCAATACACAGCTTTGGCTGGCAACACGATGGTAACTGGCGCGCCAGCACTTGGTGCAGCTAAGGAAGACGAAGAGTCAGAGCTAGCAATGCCAATTGAAGAATTAAACTTAAGCGCCCGCACGACGAACGCGCTAATTAACAATGAAATCCGCACTATTCGCGATTTGGTAACTTTGACCGAGCAAGATTTGCGAGAATTGAAAGGTTTCGGTTCAAAGGCACTAGACGAAGTACGTGACAAGATGGCGGAGTTGGAGTTTTAACTATGCATAGACACGGATATCAAGGGCGCAAGTTCGGCCGCGAGCGTGATCAGCGACGAGCCCTACTCAAAGGTCTGGCTACCAGCTTGGTTGAGTACGGAAAAATCGAGACCACCTTGCCAAAGGCTAAGGAACTAAAGCGTCACATTGAAAAAATCATCACCAAGGCTAAAAAGGGCGACCTAGCTAGCCGACGTCAGGTGATTGCAGCATTAAGCACACGCGCCGCTGCTTACAAACTAGTTGATGAAATCGCGCCACAGCTAAGTGGTCGAACCAGCGGACACGTTCGCGTTGAACGAACACGTTTGCGAGTCGGCGACGGCGCTCAAAATGGCGATCATCGAGTTTGTTGACGATATTAAACCAATGCCAAAGGAAGGAAAATAAGATGAAGACTTATTCACAAAAACCATCTGAAGTTTCTCGCCGTTGGGTATTGTTTGACGCTAGCGAATTACCACTTGGACGTTTGGCTACAGAAATTGCCAAGCATTTGACTGGTAAATACAAGCCAACTTACACTCCTCATATTGACGGTGGCGACTACGTAGTTGTTATCAATGCTGCGCAAACAGTCGTTACTGGATACAAGGAAACTGATAAGTATTACTATCGCCACAGTGGTTTTCCAGGTGGAATTAAGGAAACGCAATTCAAAGAAATGCGCGAACGCCACCCAGAGCGAATTATTGAAGAAGCTGTTAAAGGTATGTTGCCAAAGAACAAATTGCAAGCAGAGCGCCCTAAAGCGTCTACGCATTTTTTTGCTGGCAGCGACCACGCTCACACAGCACAAACACCAGAGAAAGTTGAGGTGAAGTAATATGGCTGATACTTATTTCTACGGCTTAGGTCGACGCAAGAGTGCTTCAGCAAGCGTTCGCCTACTTCCTGGCAAAGGCACCATTACAATCAATGGCAAGCCTGCTGCTGAGTACCTAGACGGCAACAAAACTCTTCTAGCAGAAGTAACCGATCCACTTGCAATTGTCAGCAAGCAAAAAGAATTCGACGTTACTATCCTAGTTAAGGGTGGCGGCTTAGCTGGTCAAGTTGACGCTATCAAGCTTGGCATCGCAAAAGCTTTGACAGCTGCTCACGCTGACTTGCGTCCAGTTCTGAAGAAGGCTGAACTATTGAAACGTGACCCACGCGAGAAAGAGCGCAAGAAGTACGGTCTTCGTTCTGCTCGTAAGCGCGAACAGTTCTCTAAGCGTTAGTACAGAAAAGGCTATCACAAAATACTCCGTTTCACATGTAGGCGGAGTATTTTCATAGTATACTAAAAATATGTTGGACAAGATTATCCATCGCTGGTTACGAATTCCATATGCATTGAACGTGCATTATTTTTCTCGTCCGGAAAAACCGAAAGCGACGATTTTACTTATTCATGGATTAGGCACATCCTGGAAAACATGGACGCCGCTGGAGCCGTATTTACCGAAGGACACGCGAGTTATAGCAATTGACATGCTGGGATTTGGCAATTCGCCCAAGCCTGATTGGAAAACCTATAATGTTCACGACCAAGCCGCAAGCATCGTCGCCACTTTGCGCAGGGAATTCATAAATCACGTCGATATTATCATCGGTCATTCTATGGGCTCGCTGGCTGCCGTAGAACTCGCCAAGCAATATCCGAAGTTAAGCAAGTCGCTGATTTTGTGTAGTCCACCGATATATTATCCGAGAGTCGACGAAAAAAATCATCATCCAGAGAAGATTTTGCGTGCGCTTTATGAGTTTTTCAATAGTCATCCACGCAGCTCGAAACGTTTTTTGCAATTCGCTGATCGGCACAATATTTGGCCTGACGCTGGATTTAAGGCCGATGAAGTTACCGCCGAATCGTTTTTAATCGCCCTGAACACCGCAATTATCAATCAGACGACAATGAATGATATCACTAAGCTCACTCTTCCGATTGCTATTTTGTCCGGAAAGCTTGATCCGCTGATTGTCGAGAGAAACCTGAAGAAATTGGCAAAAGATCATAACAATATCACTCATATGTCAATGGCAACTCAGCGGCACGAAATAACCGATAAATACGCAAAGAAGCTGTCGGAAATTATGAAAGATTATTTGGCGGGAAAATATTCACCAAAAACGAGTCGTCTTATAACAAAGTCCAAACGAGGAAGTTTATGATCGAAATCGAAGCCAAATTCAAATTAGCATCTGATATTGCTCGCGATAATCTCATCGCCATACTAAAAAGCCAATTCATCGCGCCCATCTCAAGCAAGCGCCAAATTGACACGGTATTTTTATTGCCCGAACAAGTTGACGCGCCAATTACGCCTGGCTCGAAAATTATGCGAGTGCGCGATGTTCTTAATCCGGAAACTGGTGAGCTGCAGCGGAGCTTGATGACGCTGAAAGTTGAAGGGCAGGCAAAGCTAGTGTCTGATGAATATGAATTTGTAGTTGATGACGGAAATGCGGCGCGCCAAATGCTCACGGCGCTGGGCTGGCAAGAAATAGTTACGGTTGATAAAGTCCGCCTTGAGTCAAAGACTGAGGATTATACGATTTGCATTGATGAAGTTGCTAAGCTTGGACTATTTATTGAACTGGAAATCCTGACAGAAGACGATGCGAACGCTGGCGATATCCAACAGCAAATGCATACATTCCTCAAAAACTTAAATATCGACGGCAAATTATGGAAAATTCCGTACGACACAAGCATTAGAAATCTGCAGAATAACGTTAGTTAGCGTATATTTGATTAAATTTAGGAGGTCTTATGTCGGTTGAAATTAAAAGATCCAAAAAAGACATATCGGCTGTCTTTACGCGCGTGAAAAATAAATTAGCGCTAGTGCTTGCGGATAGTTCGCAAATTCATCATGTCGGCAGTACCGCGGTACTTGGTTTGGATGGTAAAGATATCCTAGATGTCCTTATTTCTGCTAAAGATAGCGAACACATGAACGAGCTGCGGGACAAATTGGTAGCAATTGGATATTTTCCTTCATTAAATCCAAGTTCCCGTCAAGGGTATATCTTCCTGGCGTCCCGACAAGAAGAAACTGGCGAGGGCGATATTCATATTCACCTCGCGGTCGCGAATACTGAAACGCACGATAACTTCTTAATTATCAGAGATTATCTAAGGTCTCGCAATGACGAAGCTGATCAATATTCAAAGATAAAATATCAATATGCCAAGCAAGCAAATTACGACAGGTCAGCGTATAAAAAACTTAAAGCAGCTTATGTCGATAAGTTATTGCAACGTGCCAGGCAGTGGAAAAATGGCGGCTAATCTCCTCATTCACATTCCGCACGACACAAGCATTAGAAATCTGCAGAATAACGTTAGTTAGCGTATACTTATTAGTATGAAACAAGAGAATAGCCCAATTTATTTCATCACTTCCAATCACAGTAAATTCACTAGCTTTCAAGAACTCCTCCAGCCGCTTGGTGTTGATTTAAGGCAGCTCGATTATGATTTTGACGAAGGGCGAGGACTAGATATTCAGACGATTGCAAAAAGCAAATTATCTCAAGCCAAGAAAGCGTTTCCGAACAAGCGCCTGGTCGTTGATGACCGCGGTTTTTTCATTCCGGCGCTGAAAGGTTTTCCGGGACCATTTGTTAAATTGCTACTGAATAGCTTTAGTTATCCCGGCATTATCAAGTTGATGAAAGGCGAGGCTGATCGTCGAGCTATTTTTTCTTTTGCGGTTGGCTATTTTGACGGCGAAAAAGACCACATTTTCGTAGCCAACGAAGAGGGATTTATCGTTGACGAGCCGCGCGGCGATAATCTTCATGGCTGGACGGAATTGTTATATATTTATGGACATCCGAGCTTTCCTGGCCGTAGTTTGGCAGAACTGAACGACGAAGAATGGCAGGAATATCTGACGATAATTGAGAAAGTTGACGGGCTCGCGATGCTGAGGGATTATTTAATAGATGCATGAAAGCTGATAATAACCGTATACAACAGGCTATCATTGCTCGCGAAATCATTGATCTCTACCGAGATTCGCAAGACAAAATCGGGACGGCTGTGTCGCTTGATGCATTGTGCTTTGCAATGGCGAGATTGACTGACTGCGATAAAGTTGACTATCCAACAATTGACTGGGATGATTTAGCAAGTAACTTTGATGGCATAGCAACATCCCAAAGTGATGTATCAGCTATACAAAAAATAGAAAATGATATAGCGTCTACATATAAAAAATCTTTAAAGATTATAAAGCAACAACTAAGCTGAGCTAGGAAGAAAGACCGCCGCTCCTTAATGTCATTTTACTAATCGTAGCCTCTGTGTTCGGTATGGTAATCGGTTTCGCTGTTTGTCTGGCTGAATCGCTGCATATTTATACTAAAATCGGGTTCTTAGCGATGGTAGAATTTATCATTTCGCCGCCAACATGGACAATATTATGGAAAGCAAATCCGATGGCTATCCTATCGCTCTTATTTTCAATTGGTTTATCTATTTACATCATTTTATGGGTTTGGCACATATCCAAGCGAGCTGTTTTATAGAATATTTGCGGATTTTAGCCGTTGGTGTTATAATCGCCCTATGACTATAACACGACAATTCATCAGCACTGCCTGGCAAAGCACGCGTTTTCGCCGCGGCTTGTTGAATTGTTCGTAAATTTCTTCTGAAAATACCAACCATGACTAGAGGCCGCGCGCGGTCTTTTTTATATAACCCAAAGGAGAAATTATGAAGCAAAGAATAATTATCATCGGCGGCATGGGGCCGCAGGCAAGCTTGGAACTACACCGGCGGATGATTCAGCAGGCGCTGGCAGATGGCGCGAAGGATGGCACGGATTTTCCGCATATAGTTCATTTGTCGCTGCCGGTTCCTGATTTTATCGCCAATGAATCGCGGCGCAGCGAAGCCTTGGAAATTATCATAAACGAACTAAAAGACATTGCCGCGTCGATGGACGACGTTATCATAATTGCCTGCAATACTGCGCATTTGTTGCAGCCCGATATTGAACAGCGGCTGAATATTCGTATAACTTCCATGGTGGATGCCGCAATTGATTATGTTAGCCGCCATTATAAAACAATTAGGCTGCTAGCGTCGCCGACGACCATCCGCACTGGACTATATGACAAGCCGTTGAAAGCCGCCGGAGTAACCGTATTAACGCCGGATAAGGACGAAGAACAAGCGCTGGAAGTGATAATTCGCGCAGTAATTTCTGATCAGGCAATACCGCAGTCGGTACTGGATAAAATACCAATAACAACCCAGTCCGAGCAGGCAAACGCAGTAAACTATATCAATAATTACCCCAGCAGTCCGCCAGTATTATTAGGCTGCACCGAATTATCCTGCGCCTTCGCCGAAAAACCAAACACCATTGACCCAATAAACATTTTGTTACGTTACTTAACAATCAAAGGAGTGTTATAATGAATACAATGAAACCATCAAAACCCGTAATTCTCACTGGCGTGCGCGCCAACAACAACATCCACATAGGTAATTACTTTGGGGCTATTTTGCCAATCATCAATATGGCGAAGCGCCGCTCGGACGAGTACGACATCAATCTATTCATCCCAGACCTTCACAGTTTTACGACGCCAATTGACCACAGCAAGTTGTATGGCAGCATCCTGAACAACGCGCGAGTTTATACCGCCGCCGGATTGCCGCTGGACAATCCTTCCATTCATCTTTATCGCCAAAGTCGTATTTCGGCGCACAGTGAACTGGCGTGGATTCTGGACTGCTTCACTGGATTTGGCGAGATGAGCCGAATGACACAGTTTAAGGACAAGGGAAGTAAAGGCGACGCTTCCGTCGGACTATTTAACTATCCCGTTCTGATGGCTGCCGACATCTTGCTTTACGGCGCGACTTATGTGCCAGTTGGCGACGATCAAACTCAGCACCTGGAGTTCACGCGTGATATTGCTGAGCGAATGAATCGTAAGTTTGGCGATCTATTTATCGTGCCGAAACCCGTAATTCAGCAACATCAATTCTTCGGAAAAGACCAAGGACTGAGGATTAAAGATCTCGTGAATCCAGCGAAGAAAATGAGCAAATCTGACGAGAGCGGCAAGGGAATTATTTTCCTTTCTGACGATCCAAAATCGGCACATAAGAAAATAATGAGCGCAACAACAGATTCAATTGGCAAAGTTCAATACGACAAGGAAAATCAGCCGGGAATTTCTAATTTGCTAGAGATTTTGACACTGGTTCGGCAAGACGCTGGCAGGGAAGTTACTCTGGAGCAGACCGCCAACGAGTACTTTGGAATGGATCGTTATGGCGATTTCAAGCGAATTGTGGCTGACGAAGTTGCGGAATTTTTGGAGAATTTCCAGAATCGGCTTGCGGCGGTTGATGAGCGAGCAATTGAAGAGAAATTGGCTTCCAGTGAAAAAGATATGAATGTCGTCGCTAATGAAACTTTGTATCGCGTTCAAAAAGCTGTAGGGCTTCGAAAATAGGGAGCAAATCGCGTGAAAATATTACCTCGGACAGTGCTGAAAATAGCTAGATTATACAAACTGGCGGACGATAATACGCCCGTCAAAGCACTGCGCCGGCTGGAAATTCAAACGGACGAGTCGCACGTTTTTGCGGAATTTATTTTGAATAAGCAGCATTTTGCATTGCTTTACGGCTCGATTGTTGACGAAGAATCTATTGACGAGCTGTGGACGGAAAAAAACCAGATAACGCCGAGATTTTGCCGAATCCACTAGATCTGGAATTTATCGAAACGCCATTTCAGGGAAAATATGTCATAATGTTCCGAATTTCGCCGACCAAAGTGCGCTTGGATATTTATTTATCGACCAAATTCGACACAACAATTTCCCGAAGTCTTTGGCAAAAATACATAAAAGCTGGATATGTTTCGGTCAATAATAAAGTCGCGACAACGCCAAAATTTGAGGTTGATGAAACTGATGAGATTGCGCTTAATTTGCCAGAAAAAAAGAGCAGGCGGACGTTGACTTGCCGATTTTATACGAAGATGATGATGTGATTGTCGTTAATAAGCCAAGCGGACTGCTGACACACGCGAAGGGCGGGCTTTCTGATGAGCCGACGGTTGCGGAAATAATTCGCCCCAAAACCTCATTCGCAACGGACACGGATCGTCCGGGAATTGTTCATAGGCTTGATCGCGACACCTCAGGACTACTGATCATCGCTAAAAACCCAGAATCTGCCGCGCATCTACAGAGGCAATTTGCCGAGCGAACCGCCAAGAAAACCTACATAGCGATAACCGACGGCAAGCCAAAGTTGAATGCCGCAAAAATTGATCTGCCAATTGGTCGCAATCCTTCAGCGCCGAGCACTTTTCGTATAGATCCGAACGGGAAACCAGCTCAGACGACTTACCATGTTTTGGCGGAAAATGATACTCAGTCGCTCGTGGAATTGAAGCCGACCACTGGTCGAACTCATCAATTGCGCGTCCATTTGGCTCATTTGAACGCACCGATTCTTGGCGATCGAGTTTACGGAAAGTCTTCGGATTGTCGCATGATGTTGCATGCTCAAAAATTAGAGATAACTTTGCCGTCTGGTGAGAAAAAAGTTTTTGAAGCCATAGTTCCTGACGAATTCAAGAAGTTCTTCCCAGAGGATTTATAGATGTCTGAAGTGATTATATCCGCTCGAGACGCTCAAAAAATCAGCCAAATTTCATCGCAATTACCGCACGCACTTTTGGTGATTGCGGATTACGGGCTTGACGGGCTGGGCGTGGCTAAAATGCTAGCAAAAAATAGCGATATTTTTCACCTGAAGCCGCTTCCAGAAAAGCAAACCATATCTGTTGATCAAATCCGCGAACTCATCTCTACGCTCCGAACTTACGCCATAAATCGTCGAGTTATTGTTATTGACGAAGCTGATTCGATGACCGAGCCGTCGCAAAATGCATTCCTGAAAGCACTGGAAGAACCGAATAAAAATACCAATTTTATCCTTGTTGCGAAAAACCCGAAGTTAATGCTCGATACTGTTAGATCTCGTTGCCAGACGTTAATGCTTCATAAAACGACATCTGCCCAAGATAAAAAAACTGCTTGAAAAGTACGATTTAGACCCCGCCTCTAGACAGCAAATTCTTTTCTTAGCGGCGGGGCGACCATTGCTGATTAAAGAATTGGCGGAAAATCCAGAAAAATTCGCCGAATATCGACAATTAGCCACCGACGCAAAGCAAATTTTAGCCACAAATCGGGAATACGACACGTTTAAGAATCTCGCCAAATACTTTTCTGACCGACAAAAAGCGATATTACTGACGGATATTATAGTAAATATGATTCGTTTTCAGTCTTTATCTCACGGAATAAATCCGTCGCTTGAAGAGCAACTTGAAAAAACTACCTCTGTTGCGAGCGCGTTAAAATCTAACGCCAACGTCAGGCTGGCGCTGACGCAACTTGTGATATAATAGTATAGATATGTTTGGATTATTCCTCATTCTAATTTTTAATGATTTGGGCGATTTTTTATCATCCGTCAATTAAAGAAACTGGCGATCTGCCAACTAAGATTACTAATAAACTTGATCAATTATGGGAAATTGCCCAGGAATCAATTCGTGAAAATAAATATCTGCGAGCAGAAAAGGCTCTACTTACAATTTTGCGAGTCGACGAGAAAAACGCTACGGCGTACAACCGTTTGGGGATTTTTATACGCCAAGCAGCGCGCATACAAAGACGCCATCGAATGCTTTGAGATTGCTCAGAGCCTCGAGCCAAGCGCTTCAAGTCTTCATAATGTCGGCTTAATTTATTACGAAACAGAGAATTACGAAAAGGCGTCTCTAGCATTCGAACAAGCACTGGAAATGGAAGATGATTTGGCTGCGCGCTACATCGCTTACGCCAAAGTTCAGGAAAAAATAGGGAACACGAAGAAGGTTATTAATGCATTGGAAAAAGCTGTCGAGTTAGAGCCGATTCCTCAGACGTTAAAGATTTTAGCGGAAGCATATGACAATGCTGGACAGGCTGAGCTGGCTGAAGAATTACGTAAGAAAGCTACAAAAATGCTAACTCCGACGACGTCGTCAAAGAAAGCTGACGCGCCACGTCCACGTCAACAGCGCAAAATACATCAACCACGAAAAATAGTTATGTAAACTCTTGTCACAGAGAGAAAAAATTGATAAAATAAATTCAGTTGCCGCTTTAGCTCAGTTGGCTAGAGCAACGGTTTTGTAAACCGTAGGTCCTCGGTTCGAGCCCGAGAAGCGGCTCCACATCACGCTGGAATCGTGTAGTGGCAATCACAGGAGACTGTAAATCTCCCGCCGTAAGGCTTCGTAGGTTCGAGTCCTACTTCCAGCACCAAATTTGAAACATCGTCGCCTTCTTCGGGCGACTTTTTTTGATAGTACAAAGTAGTAATATTGACTTTTATAAGCATATGTGCTATTATATGAGTATGTTTGAATTTACAAAATCTATTCTGACATTATGGAATAGCGAAAAAAACCAACGATTGAAATTACAATACGCCTACATCATGTTAGCCATAATTGGGCTGGCTGTAGCGGGATTATTGACATTATTTAACGCTTCATCAGCGCACTTGGCAGCATCAGCTTCAGGAATATTATTTGTTACATTCTTAGTCAATAGCGTAGTGTGGGGAATAATAGAGGCATTTGTCACGCCGAAGCTACCAAAAGAAGCCGGTACGCCAGTCAAAAAGTCCACTCGTAAAAAATAGCCCAGTTGATTAAATACGGCTTAATATGCTAAAATTAAGCCTGTTACGCCGCGATAGCTCAGTTGGTAGAGCGCATCCATGGTAAGGATGAGGCCTCGGGTTCAAGCCCCGATCGTGGCTCCACAATTTAGAATGTAGGAGGACTGCCCTGATGAAAACATGGCAGTTTTTTTGTTTTTCCTATTTAGACGATTGCTTCAAGTTCGTTTTTGCACTTTAACTCGGCTTGTTTGATGACTGTGTCTACAGCCTTTTGGCTTTATTTGGCGGATAGTTGTATTTGATAAGGAGCTTTCTAATCTCGATCCTCATTCTTGCCTGCGTATCGCGTTTTTTATCCCAATCAATTGTCATATTATCATTAACGACAGATACAAGCTCTTTTGCGATCTTTACTAGTGTTTCATCTTGCATTAATTCTTTTACTTCGGGATCGTCACCTAGAGCATCGAAGAAAGCTTTTTCCTCATCGGAAAGGTCATATTCGTTGCCTTTTTCGATTTCTTCGGTGATGTCTTTATGTAGGGAAATGAGTTGCTCTAGGATCTTCTCAATATTAGCAATTGCGGTTCTGTCGTTATAAAGTCTAGCTATCTGCTCAAATCTCTCAGAGAATTTTTCGGAGAGCACCACGTTAACTGCAGCCACCTGTTTTATGCTATTGCGCAAGGCTTTCTTCAAAATTTCTGCAGCAACATTCTTTTGTTGCATTTGAGCGAGCCTCTGAATAATTTGGTCATTGAGGAGACTTAGATTCTTACTGTGCTTTATATGTCCAATTTGTATTAATTCATCGTCTTGGATAGCCTGTTGTAGCATCTGAGCCACATCTTCGTTGATTTGACGAATATCTAATTTTCCGTCTGGTTGAGTGAGTTTATTGATGAATGAACGAACGGAAATAATATACAATACTTCAGCTTTGGATTCCTCATCTAACAGTCCGGAGGTAATAGAATAGAGATTCTTGACATCGCTTGAACATTTCTGAAAGAGCTTACGTCTTTCCTCGGTCTCTAAGATGAAGTTCGCGCCGCCGTTAATTAGACGATACTTTTCAGCATTATCCACGCTCGCAAAGCCGGAATAGTCATATTCGTGTAGTATGTCTCTTGCTAATTCGATTTTGTCTTTGAGAACTTTCAGAGTTTCTTCATCATCAACAATCTTACCCTGATCTCTCTGCGTATAGGTCTTTAGCGCATCTAGAAGCCATTGTTTTAGCCCAATATAATCAACGATTAAACCGCCGGTTTTATCCTTGTATACGCGATTTACGCGAGCGATTGCTTGCATTAGGTTATGGGCTTTCATCGGCTTATCTACATACATAGTGCCGAGGCTCGGCACATCAAAGCCGGTAAGCCACATATCAACAACGATCGCAATCGTAAATTTAGAGTCTGGATCCTTGAAAGCGGTCTCGCGCTCTGCTTTTTGACCACTACTACCAATTGCGATGGCCATATCTTCCGGGTCTTTATTACTCGGAGTCATGATCATGCGGACATTCTCTGTAAGGTCAGGACGAAATTCAAGAATCTTCTTATACATTGTATAGCCAGCATTTCTGGAGTATGCCACGATCATAGCCTTATTGGCCGTCATATTCTTGCGCGTTTCGTAATGCTTGAGGATGTCTTTTATGATTATCTCTAAGCGATCTGGATCTTCGATGATCTGAGACATATTGGTCATCATGGCTTTAGAGTGATTAATTTGATCTTCGTCGGCCATATCTTTGCGCTCTAGCATATCGTAATATTCGTCAATCTCTTTCAAAACCTGTGCATTCAAGCCAACTTTCGCCATACGGCCCTCATAATAAAGGGGAACAGTAGAGCCATCCTCGATTGACTGTGTCATGTCATAAATATCTATAATATCGCCAAATACATTAGTTGTAGAGTGATCTTTGGCTTCAACCGGGGTTCCCGTGAACCCGATATACGTAGCATTTGGGAATGCATCATGGAGATACTTTGCGGCTCCATACTTCTTTTCAGCAGTTAATGTCTCGCGGTCGATTTTAATAGACCCGTTAATGCCATAATGGCTACGATGTGCTTCGTCGGCAATTACGAGGACATCGCTACGGTTAGAAAGAAATCCTGTATCTTCTTCGAATTTCCAGAGTGTCGTGAAGATAATGCCTCCAGCGCGTTTATCTTCTAGTTTTTCAATAAGATCTTTTCTGCTCTCAATTTGAATCGGCTTTTGGCGGAGAAAATCCTGACATTTTGCAAACGTTTCAAATAACTGATTATCAAGGTCATTCCGGTCGGTTACCACAATAATGGTAGGGTTATTCATCTTCGCGATCATATTACCAGCATAAAATACCATGGAGAAGCTTTTTCCAGAGCCTTGCGTATGCCAGATGACGCCTGCACGGCCATCCGTCGTTTTTAGTGTGCGCTCGATAGCTTTCTTTACGCCATAGTATTGATGATAGGCCGGAAGAATTTTTGCGTCATCTTGGAACAGAATGAAATTTCTGATGAGATCGAGTACGACTTCTTTACTCATCATGCCACGGATTAATGGCTCATGCGTGTTATGATTTACAGCCTCGTCGGTAATGCTAGTTTTTTTCCACTCGTTAAATCTCTGGTAGTTGCAGGTTATAGTTCCGGCTTTAGCTGTCGCACCGTCAGAAACTACCAAAAACTGATTATAATAGAATAAGCTCGGGATGTGATTATTCATATAGTTTTTGAGCTGGCGGTAACCATCCTCAAGGTCAACATCTTCTCGCGTCATACTCTTTAGCTCAAAGACTATCAGGGGTAATCCATTAATGAATACGATAACATCCGGGCGTTTTTCGCTATGCTCAATAATGGTAAACTGGTTGACGACTAGAAAGTCGTTATTCTCTACGTTTTCGTAATCGATAAGGTGAACACTAGTATTCGTGGTACCGTTCTCAAAGTATATTCAGAAACCGGAACGCCGCCATGTAAAAAGCGGCTAAATTCTTTATTATTACGGATTACGTTATTCTGGCTGAGATTCTTAATCTGGCGAATAGCCTCTTGGATAGTCGATTCTTGGAGAGTAGGGTTGATCTTCTGTAGAGAAGTGAACAATCTGTCTTCGAGTATTACATCGTGATAATCACGCAAAATATCCTCGCCTGCAAGGTAGTTATAACCCTGCTCGCGAAGCATATCAATGGTCATTAGCTCAAGGCTGTTTTCATCGAAGTTCATGTTCCGCTTCTTTGCTAATTATTCAAATAACTATTTGTCTAATTAGATATCAATATTGCTTATATCTATTTTACCATTTAATAACTCTGGGAGCAAGGTATCGCGGAGCTTGGTGAGACGACGGTTCTCTTGTGCGTTTGAAGCAATTTGGTGCATGATTGGAGAAATATTATTCTCGAAATCGAGAATTGAATTACGATCAGGGATCATTATATCAATTGATCCTAACTCGGACTGGTTTAATCCAGGTTGTGCTGCTTTACCGGACGCCAAAGTATGCAATTTTTCTCTATTCTCGGCTATATTTATACAAAAATATAGGTAGAATTGGGCAAAATTGTTCTCTGTATTGAGTATGAAAACATGTTCGTTTACTGCGGCCTCTTTATGTGGGAATCCATCTAATACCATTGAGGATTTACCGGTATATGCTCCATCTTTATAGAGTAAAACGTCTCCATTTTTAATTCGCCCTCGTTTCATTTTGTTATAAAAGTCTTTGCCGATATATTTTTCAGAAGAGTAATCATAGATTCCAAATCTTTCTATTTTTTCAGCGCCTACGCTTGGCACTCCTGTAGCTTCCGCTCCGCCTTTTGGCCTAGCACCAGATTCAATATTAGATAGAAAACGCTCTAATTTTCCATTATGTCCTTTTTCATAAACTTTTCTAAAAAGCATTTCTGCCATATCATGCAAATTATCATTTATCTAATGAAAGCAGGACAATATAAGATGTGGCACAAATTATCATTTGTGCGATTGTTGCATTCTATTTTTGCGTCGATTAAAGACAAAAACTTACTCATTTTTCTTTGCGTGATGATGTCTGGGTAAACGATTTTTAGATTTTTTATTATCTTTGAGTTAATAGCAGTTGCAATAGAAGATGTATTGCCGATATTCGACCAATTATAGTTTTTGAGGTAGTAATAAAGATAGTCTCTATCTAATATCTTCGGGTTTTTGATTGGGAGCTGCGCAATTGCCTCATTTGTTACGAAATCTCCATCACATACGGCAAGTCTTCCCAGTGTTAATTTAAAGCTTAGTAAAATTGTACCTTTTACAGCTGTTTTGTAATTAAATTTTGTCTTCGCCTCGTTTGTTATTGTTTCGGACGTATTTGATATGTACTTGCCGCATCTGCCCATATCCTTTATTGAAATCCATCTCCAGTCATCTCTTGCACCAGAGTTAAACCACTTTGATTGACTTCTTGGTGGAGTTCTGCCGATACTAACATCACAGAGATCATTTAGTGTATTAGTTTTATAATTCATACCCAATCGCTCCGAGGTTTTTCCTGATTTCTTCTTCGAGGCGGTGGGATTCTTCGAAGTTTTCTTTGAGTTCGGCAGTCAGTGTTCTCATTTTTTCTTCAAATGGTATACCGTCACCCTCGTCTTCTTTAACTCCGACATACCGTCCGGGAGTAAGGATGTAATCGTTGGCCTTAATTTCGTCTAAATCGGCTTTCTTACAGAACCCAGCGATATCTTCGTAACTATTATCATTCTCGTATGCGTGGTAAGTACCAGCGATTTTGTTAATATCATCTTCGTTAAGCTCGCGAAGTTTTCTGGTAACCATCGTGCCAAGTTCGGTTGCGTTAATGAATAAGGTATGGTTCTTTTGCTTCTTGTTGCGATTAATGATCCAGATCGCGCAAGGAACGGTTACCGTATAAAAGAGGTTCGACGGCATAGCGAGAATGCAGTCCACCAAATCCGCCTCAAGAAGTTTCTTGCGAATTTCGGCTTCTTGACCACCTGCGGACAGAGAACCGTTCGCAAAGATGATTGCAGCTTTGCCGGTTACGGAGAGCTTAGACACCATATGCTCAATCCAGCCATAGTTTGCATTTCCTTTTGGTGGGATTCCGAATTTCCAGCGAGGATCATCTACGAGCTTCTCTTGGCCCCAATCGCTAATGTTAAATGGTGGGTTAGCTAGGATAAAATCAGCCTTTAGATCTTTGTGTAAGTCTTCATGGAAAGTATCTGCGGCAAATTTTCCAAGGTTCCCGTCAATTGAGCGGATAGCTAAGTTCATTTTCGCGAGCTTCCAAGTAGTAGGGTTAGCTTCTTGACCATAGATGGAGATATTGCGAGTATTGCCTTGGTGCTTCTGAATGAATTTAATCGACTGAACGAACATACCGCCAGATCCACAGCATGGATCATAGACACGACCTTTATAAGGTTCAATAATATTAATCATCGTTTGGACTAGGCAAGCAGGAGTGTAGAACTCACCACCTTTTTGGCCATCTTTTTCGGCAAATTGACCAAGGAAGTATTCGTAAATACGGCCAAGTACGTCGCGTTCGGTCGCTTTTTTATCGCCAATCTTTATATTCGTAAAGAGGTCAACAATTTCGCCAATTCGAGCATTGCGCATATCTGGGCTGTTATAGACTTTAAAAAGCACGCCTTTGAGTGTCGGGTTTTCTTTTTCAACCAAGTCCATGGCTTTATCGAGAATTTCGCCAATATTGAAGTCCTTGGAGTGCTTCGAGATGTAAGACCAGCGCGCTTCCTCTGGCACGAAGAAAATGTTTTCTGCGGTATAGGAGTCGCGCTCATTTTCGAGGCCATATCCCTCAGCCTTTACTTGCTCGTATCTTTCCTCGAATGCGTCGGAAATGTACTTCAAGAAGATCAAGCCGAGTACGACATATTTATAGTCAGTTACTGCCACATTACCGCGCATTTTATCTGCGGCTGCCCAGAGAGTTTTCTCTAAATCTCGAATATTATTAGCCATAATTTTTTCCTATTTTAACGAAATATCTTATCTTCTATTATACTATAGAAAGCAATATATACTTGAGCTTGTCAGTGGTTGTATTTGTCTATTTTTACTTTTACTTCCGTTCGTAGGCTTTCTAGATAGCCAACGTTTTGCATAAAACTATATACAGTTCGCTGGTTATGGCATGATCCATATCCCTAAATTGCCGACAATTTCATTATCTACAAGACAGCAAGCAAATCTTGGAAATGCCACCAGGAGTTGAGATATTTCTTTCGTAAGCAATCATTTTATTCTAAAATTCTTGCACTAATTTTGCCTTTTCAGTGCTCTTAATCCACCACCTTTTACTAGACGTTGCAATATAGACCTAGTATATGCAGGATCTCACAGTAATCGATAACCGAAGAATTTATAGATCTCGCCTGGATTGACCTTGAGAGGGTTTGTGTCCTTGACTCCACTACGAGCTAACTTTGCGGACAATCTTATATCTAAGTGCGTAATTTATATCATGACCACCGCCATCTCTGGTCTTATTAAAATCAGCAAAACTAAAACTGAACAAAAATTAAGCATAGGGTCTAGCATTTTCACTTCACCCAT
>BNJU01003763.1_pt1 | contig 146544 bp, 156 predicted proteins | sample 8539281 | NCBI WGS metagenome assembly BNJU01 (sample SAMD00202456, study PRJDB9452) | human saliva metagenome | isolation source: human saliva | place: Japan | reverse complement strand
GCAGCGGCGGAATGCGCCTCACGTGAGAACATCACCTCCTACCTGTCCTTCAGCAAGAGTCGACACCGACACCGTGACCGTCATGGTCCCATGGCCGGCTTCACCACACGTCTCGGTCCTGAAGGCGGACGCGGCCAAGCTTAAAAGTCGACCTGAGCACCGCAAACCGGGATCCACGAGTGCCACCCGCCGCCACCGAGCTCGCCGACCCTGTCGCCATCAGCGCTACACCCGCCCTGGACGACTCCATCAGCACCAGGCCGGCAGCAGGGACATCACCGTCACCCTGGCCGGTGACGTCACCTTCGCCTCTGACTCCGCCGACCTCACTCCCGCCGCCGACACCCCAACTCCAGACCGTCGCCACCCAGCTCGGCCAGCACCCCGACGGCGGCACTCACCATCGTGGGCCACACGACGACATCAGGACGACGCCTGCAAGCCAGACCCTCTCCGACAAACGCCAACGCCGTCAAAACCAAGCTCGAACAGCTCACCAAGGCTGGACAAGTGGAAGACCAGCCGTATCCGGCAAAGGGGCGAAAGCCAACCCAAGATCAAGGACACCACCGACGGGGCCCGAGCCGCCAACCGAAAGTCGAGATCACCCCTGACAGCGGCACCACCCCAGAACAGCACCACCACCCCAGCGGCGGTGGCAGTACCAGTGGCAGTGGCAGTGACAGGTTGCCGGACACAGGGGCGCCGCCAAGGGCCCCGAGGCGTCACCCTCACCTCCAAAAGGCACCAGCACCAGCGGAGGTCACCATCACCCTCGACCACCTCACCCGCACGCGGCAGCTACTCCTGGGCACCATCACCTGCACCGTCAAGGACGGCTCACCGGCACACCACTCCACCCGCTGCTCGAAGACCCCAGACGGTCCTGGCCAGCCAGCGCGACGCAGTCCGGCAGCGCCCTGCCAACCTTCAACGCCAGCGACGGCCTAACCCTCATCGCGGGCGGCAGGCATCTTCCCGCCGACTACCTCGACGCCATGACACGAGCACCACCTCCCCTGACCGAGCTACGCCTCCTCGGCCACCTCAAGGCCAGCACCACCACCATCTGCACCATCTGGCCCGACCCCGGCGGCGACACCGTCACCCTCGACCACCCCGAAGGCAAGTACTCCCCCAAAGGCGCCGCCTACCGCCTCACCGACATCCCCATCAAGAACAGCTGAGGCGCATCCATGTCTCGTATTCTGCGTAAAATCCCCGGGTCTCCATTAAAGCGGCAGCCACTGAGCGGCGATCACCCTACGTCGGTGTTGCCGCAGCACTAATCGCACTCGTGGCGCGGCTCTCGCTGACTGGCCTTGGAGACGCCGCATCCTGCACCGTCGCGATGCCAGTAACGCGGCGGATGCAGCCTCTAGCGGCAGCACGAGCCTGGGGCGACTCCATCAGGTCGACCTGCGGAAACGCCGTGGATGCCACCAGCGCGGACGGTCTTTGGAGCAACGCCGGCAGAGGACTCGGATCCTTCGCCGGTCCAGGAGCCAAGCGAGCGGCGGAACGTTACGCCGCTCTGGATGGAGCCACCGTCACAGCGTACTCCGTGGACTACAACTCGCGGTACCGTCACCGTATCCGTCGGTACGAACTCCGCGCTGGCACTACAGCGGCTCACTGCAACCTCGACCGCGAAGATCGAGTTTGAGGATGGTGCGTGCCTGAGTGGCGGCAGGTCGGTTTCGAGATCAACGGGAAGTGCGTCTTGAGGCGCCCCCAGGCCAGAGCCCAGATCAGAAGAGGTGCCAAGCCATCCCCTCACGCAGGCGCCAGAAAGGGCACCTTTCAAGACACGCAGACGGAATGCCCAATAAAGCCAGGGGTTTTCCACTCATCTAGTCAGCAACCTGAACTGCAACCTGAAACACCTTGGTGCATCGATGACACTAACTCACCGATACGAAAAGGTAGACCTTAAGCCCGCAGTACATCTTCCGACTCGTTTTTCCAGAAAAAGGCCAGCCGTGAATCAGTCATCTTATCTTCGTGAAGCTGGGTCAAACTACGGTACATTACGCCGGCATTGGTCTTTTGGTCGCCACCCTGGTCGCCTGGTCTTAGCTAGCACAACCCACAAACATTGGACAACAGGTTATATGCACATTAATAGCGCAGTTTCTCAACTTGGTGGCGGGTCTTCATTGTCTTGCGGCTCAGCGAGCAACTCCTGACTTACCAGGTCCAACCAGCAAAAACAAACAGGGACACTAAAGAACCAGACTCATGCGACATCAACAGAAAAATTGTCAGGTGCAGGGCTATGTCAAGATCAGATTTGTCAAGTTCGGAGAGTCTTTTTGGACTAGTGAAACAGAAGAAAAAGTATATTGACACTTGCACGGGAAGTCAAGACACGCTACAGCGTAGTAGCCACCGATGGGAGTTACCTTGGAGCCGAGGTCAGGTCGGCACAAACGGTGAGTTAATGGCGGCACGCGGGTGCCCGACTTGTCTGCTGAAGCAGGTGTTTCTGTCAAGAAGGGAGACACTTGGGAATTTAAGTCAGAGACGGAAATGAACGCGTTTGTCAAACAATTCCAGATTACAGAAATCACCAGCGGCGACTGAGCTCTGATACTACTGAGACCTATGCGATGTATCTTTCTCTGAGGAAAATGGCCCGAGCCTCCCCGGAAGAGCGATAGGTCTAGTTTCTCATTCGATATTTCAGGAAAGGCTAAAGCGGAGGGTGGAGCCCGCGCTGGAAAAGATGGAGATGGAAAAGAAATCAGTTAACCTCAATGCCGGACTCTACGCGAAAGCCGAAAGCCGGCCAAACCTATACTCGTCAGGACGATAACCGCAAAGGGTCACGAAGGCGAGCACACAGATACGACTGACCTACTCTGGCTCCATCGGAGGAGGAGCGAACGCAGCGTTTTGGGGACTGTCAGGGAACGGGAAGCTACGAAGGCGGAATGTCTACCACCTACGATAAGAACAGCAGCTCACGAAATCACTTTTCCACACAAAAGACGTCAGGCGACGTAACTGGAATACGACAAACGGCCCGGGTGAAGGGTAATGGCGACTCAACTGGTTCTGGCTCTGCAAGTTCAACTGACAAACAAACACGTCACAACCACAAAATTAAAAAGTGACAGATCAGAATCGTGCGATCGTGAACGAATGGCTATCGCAAAGCCCTATGTGACAGACCCTCATTCCGGGACCGACGCGACAATCCACCAAACGTACTTACCCAGACTCGCCAGTGCCAGACGACCCAATGCAGCAACTGTTGTACGAACAGGCTGTCAGCACTGATTCTATCTACAATGTTGATGAGAATGATATCTCTATTGGCGGAAGGTGGCCGCTGGACTCAAACTCGGCGCTCAAATGAACATCGGAAATGAGGGACTCGAAAGATTGCCAGCAAACTTATCTCAGTAGCACTCCTTCATCTGGCGCAGGTCGTCCAAGAAAGGTGGTGAACTGGTGCACGAATTAGAGCCAGCTATTTCAACGGTACAAGCACAAAAGGAGGAGCTATGCGGCGTCGAGACTTCATTGCGTGCACTTCAGTTACGGCAGCCTTATCAGCACTGGGCAGTTGTTCTTCTCGACCTAGATTGCCGAAGGTGGAAGCGAGTATCTGCCGGGTACTCGTCGTTCTACGCTCCTGAGAACTGGAAACAAGTGAATATTCCGGACGACGCCATTTTATTTGGTTGGGATTGGGTCATGCAAGACACTTCGGAATTTCGCGATAGTTCGACCACCTGTCGAGCACTAGTCATGTCACATGGCGTGGATTCACAATACATAATCCTCCGAAAAACGACACAGAAAAACTAGCAGTCCTTCTGTCTGAAACCGCCGTATTTGGCGGAGGAACTGCGATCGGGATCAATAATTCCCCGTATCAGATTAAAGGCACTCCCGACCAGTTGTGGCGCATGGACTACCGAGAGGAAGATGACTCAACTAAAGTCTCTGACCATGTTTTGTTGCTGCACAGGATGAGGGAAATCAAGTTGCGATCATTGGTCTGACAGGGACCCGGAATCACGGAAGAGCTTTTTGAAGACGTTCGCAACAGGAATCGAGAGTTAATCATGACTAACATTCACGGTACGCCGCAGAGATCGAAGTGCTTTTCGATCTTTAGTAATTACCTGGGCACTAAGTGCTGGGTATTTCCCTACTGTTATGCGTCATATTCTCGTTCCTAAATGAGCTCCATCATCAGAGTCTTGGGCATTAGCAGCGCCGGCATTCTGGCACTTATGGTACCTTGGGCTACCGCGTTTCTTAGCACTTTCCTGATCCCTCACTGGCTGGTTGCGAGATTCCTCAAGTGCTGCGATTTTCTTTTCCCATCCCGACGCTTCTCTGTATCGGGTCGACTTTTCATGATCCCTTCTGGTGTCCCCAACCGCCAATTATATGTTGCCCAAGTCGCGCAACCCTCGGACTCGCGACCTCGTCGTTCAGGGACTGTTATTGGGTGGATCATTCGACGAGGAAGATGGAAACCAACCCGGAAGCGACGGTTCACCTCCACCCGACCTTGTTCAGATGCGCCGAGTCCTAGCGGAGGTTCTCGGCTTCTCAGCCCACCGATGGGAATATCCTGGACAGCACCGGGTCCGCCAGCATCCCCAGTCATCATCTTGGCTGCCCTCACGCGGTTCCAACGAGTAGTTCACCCTACTCTATGAGCGGTCCTCAACTCATATCGGCTCTGTCCCGACCCCAAACCAGTCCTATATTGGCAGCAGCGCATCTGTCCGTAGAGTCTCAGTCAGATAGCGTCCCTGACGACGACGCCGCTCTCCACCCTGTCGCCTCATCGAAGGACGCACTCCGTGCGCTGCCGTTCCCAGTTTCGGCTGGCGGGGACGAGTCGTCCTCGCTCTTCGCCGGTATCTCGGTCAGCGCCCTCAGCCCGTATCGCAGCCCCAGACTCAGGGGCAGAAGCAGGCCCACTAGTACCACGGTCACTGACCAGCGGATACAGCGCGGAAGGTTCTGGGACCAACCCGGTGACCGCGCGGGTCACCGGCGCCGAAAACCAAAGCGAGCGACGTCTCAGTGCTCAACCAGCGCTCACCCGTCTCCCTCATCCCCAGGTCACCAAGCAGGCGGAGAACACGGCCGGTCAGGCCAGGCACTCTCATCCTTCTGCGGCAGCTCAGCCCGACTCCACTGTCGGTCATCGCCAGAGCCGCCTGACAGTCGGCACGACGGCGTCGAGACAGACCTCCAACAGCAAAGCGGCCAGTCCTCGGTCACGTGTCGGTTCTGACGGTCGGCGGCAGCGTCGTACCGGCGACAACCTCCGCTGGGCCGATGGAACCGGTGCCGTCAGCCATACCCTCTCCTACAAGGCGACGTCCCTGTCCCGGGCACAGTCAGAGTCGACTCGCGCATGGAACAGCTCGGTATCGTCTCTCCCCCGGAAGAGCGCGCCTCTGCCTGAGCGGCGTCCTTCTCTCCTACGACACCGGCGGCGACCTCGACAAGATGAGCCTTCACCCATGTCACCGAGGGATCTGCCAGTAGCGGCATCTCCGGAGTCTCAGCAGGCACGGCCGTCGACAGTAGTCACACGACCCTTGACGTCTCAGCACTCAGTGGATCCGGACCGCGATCTCCGCCAACAACTACGCCGCCACCGTCCTGCTCTCGTCGGGCGCGTCAACATCCCTGCAGCCGCATTGTCCGTGGGTGATCGCGGGATCCTCTGCCAGTGGCACATTCGCCGCCATCCTTGCTGCCAGGGCGAGGCACAAACGCAGCTCGTTGTCAACGGCGCAGCGATCACTGATAACGGCGGCTTTTGATGCTCTCCGGTTCCTGGAGCGCGCGCAAGCTCACGAAGGACCGCAAGCGGCTGATGAGTCAGACCCATTAACCGGTTCCTGTTTGGACGCCTGACGACAACGCAAGGACGCGTATGAAGACTCCTGTAGAACTGCGGCGGCAGCGATGGCCGTACTCGCCTGTGCGCCTGCGGCGAGAGAGCCATCAGACTCCAGCACCGCCTCTGCCGCAACATTCGCCTCTCAGCCATCGACGTCGAGGACTCCGGTGCGGCGGCGTCGGACGAGCATGATGACTCTTCTGCCCACTGGAGACCTCGTCATCGGTTGCCGGGGACACCGTCACCGGCGCCACCCTGACCTACGACGACGGTATGCAGCGCAGACCTACTACGACAGCAGAGGCATTCCTCTGACGGTTGCCGTCGAGCACTACGCAGCCAGGCCAAGCCGCGCCAACATGCTAGCCACGGGCAGCAGGCTCTGACCGCTCAGTCCATCAGCCAAGGTCACCCCCGTCGAGCGTCCCTGGCGGATCCGCGCGAACCGTCTGGACTGGCAGACCGGCGATCCCGCCATGGCTGCAGGACCGTAAGACCTCCGAGTTCCATCGCTGCGCGGGAATCATCGTTGACAGCCCCGGCAGCGAGCTGCGAGTGTATGTCTTCGCCCAGTCGAAAGAACCCGGAGAGCCTTCGCACGTGTCGTCCGTCCTTACGTCGGTGACGGTGAGGCCCCTCATGACGCCGCCTCCTCATGGCCGCCGGCGATATCGCCTCCCTGAGCGCAGTCGCCTCGTGCAGCAAATCTCCTGAGAAAACTACCCGTTTCAGGAACGAGCCTCTGTCGATGACGTGAAGCAGCCGTAAACTCCGTCAAGTCCGCAGGATACTCCCAAAGCCTGGACGAGCATGAACTACTCAGCATCTCTGTCAGTCTGCTGTCTTCCCTCAGAGGCCCCCACTCAGCGCAGCAGGTGGCACATGCGTCTCTTACGCTGCAGACCAGCGACACCAGCTTCGACAGCGGGTCCTGCTCTCCGGTATCGACACAAGCACCACCGCCGACGGCATCAGGCAACCGTCAGTCTCACAAACTCCTACTCTTTGAGGAACTGCTCGGAGATCGGGCGGGTCTCTGGGAGGCCAGCGGGGACAATCCCGCTACCGAGAGGTCGCCTTCTCCTAAGGTCCTGCAACATCCTGGCTGGGGTGGACCTGGCTGCTTGCGTCCCAGTCGGAACTGGCGTCGTCGCTCTTCTGAGCACCACCCTGGATGACGGGCTTCGCAACGGCATCGAGGGCTCTCCTGACCCTGACGAGGGCAGCAACAGTGAGCCATCCAACGACGTGCCCTCCTGGCAGCCTCAACGGCCACAGCCGCAACGCTTCTTTGCGGTTGCTCACTCCGCCAGCACCGAGCCCAAGGTGACTGGGGACCGCCTTGAGGACGGCGACCTGCTTCTCGCGGTTCCCCAGGGCTGGGATCGGTCAGTGGCGCAGTCAGCATCTGGGGCACCACGTGGACCGACCCGTCAGACAAGTCGGCCGTCCTCGCGGCGGCAGTCCCATCAAAAAGCGAAGGACGGCTACGACGCCCTCGACCTGGCCATGAATGCCGCCCGGGCCGTCACTCGCGGCTACCAGCCGTTGACCTCGGACCGCTGTCACTAACGGGCTCCATCATCCTGGCGCAGCAGTACCAGACCTGGCCCTACGAAGAAGGGATCCCTGGGCCATCAGCCGAAGTCGACGGTCTGCCTCGTGGACTTCTCAGGAGAAGATCCCAGCGATCAGATCTCGACTCTGGGCCAGTGGATCGAGCTGCGCTGGCGAGGCGGGGCGATCTGCTTTCACCCCCAGCGCACATCGACGTGACGGTTGGCGGCCTTGCCCGCCTCGTTGACGCATGCCGTCAGCGTTGGTCTCCGGAAGCCACAGGGCTCGCTCTCCCCCTTGCCCAGGGACTGGACGTTCAGGGAGGGGACCTTGGATATCAGGTGGTCGGCAGCGGCCTTGACCGCTGCTCCGGAAGCGTCTGGTTATGAGCGTCGTCGGCGACGGAGTCGTATGCACCACGGTGACCGTGGCGGGCGGCCACCGTTCAGCGGCGATCGTCGAGCACCTGCGCGCGGTCGGTCAGGGCCGAGGTCGACGTCGAAGGTGACGTCTCCGGACGGTGGGGCCACCGTGGTCTGGCCGTCCGAGGGTAGGTGACCGCACTGTCGAGGCTGCTCGACACGCGACACCGGGACCACACGTCGGTCAGGGGCTGAACCCGCCGGGAGTCGCGCCCAGCCGGTGCTTTCAGGCGACACAATGGTCGGCGTTGGATCCGGCGTAGCGTTCTTCACCGGAGCCGCCACTGGGCGGCCAGCATGGGGATCAGCCGGCAACGCGACAGCCCCCGCCACGGTCGGCCAGGCCAAAGCGCTCACACCGGCAATCGCAGCGATGAGCCTCGCGCGATGTCAGCCTTGCATCGCCCATGACGCAAAAAGGTTCGCCGCTTCGTCGGCGACACCTCCACGTTACTGAAGGGTTCCACCATTAGGAATGATTTGCCGACGGTCTTCGTGTCCGCAGGAACGCCGGTGAAAGTCGCCTGGAATGCGATTGTCTGTCAGGCTGGACAGAACTCGTTGAGGTCACTGGGCACAGGCAGCCGCCTTGGGGTCGTAGGAGACTCGATAGATGTTCGAGGAGGACGGCTCGATGAGCGTGAGCCCATCGACATTGTTCTTACTTCCTCCCGGTGTCGCCTTTCCGCTGGGCTGCGGAATCGAGTCGTCCCCATCCGAGAAGTAATCGGTGACGTACATATCATTGCTCTTGTCATCATTCGTCACGGAGAACATGACGGTGACCGTCGTCCCCGTGGCGGAGACGGGTTCAGGGAGACGGTTTGCAGGCTTGCTGTCAATACTGCTGGTGTGCGACTCAATGGCCGCGCCATGGCTGCCATTGCTGCCACGCTCAGGCTGCGCCGACTTCGGCGCTGATGCCGGGTCGAGGTCGACGCCCCCTTCTCGCCGAGGCCTCTGGCGGCTGGCGGGACGCCGGTCGCCGCCACCAATGGCGCTCATGGCGGCCGGGATTCGCTTCGAAGCAGTCATCATGATGGAACCTCCGTTGCTCTCGATCAGGCCACGCTGACCTGAGATACAAAAACTCTAAGCAGCATTCCTCATCCGAAAATGGGAGGCTCCACGGGGAGAGAACGTGTAGTACACGGATATGCCTGGGCCCCATGGACTATCCAAAGCACCTGGGGACTCCCCGTGGAGCGATAGGTGAGTGCACGAGAGCCCCTCTTACAGATGCATTTACATTCTGATTACGCTCTGTTTCGAGTAATTCCTGTCGGCCTCGCCTAGAGTTCTATGGTCTCTGCATTCTTCCGTTCGCTTAGTGTTCCTTCGACAACGCCGTCCGTCGGTCTTTCGGCCATTCTCGGTCCCGGCGGGGGTCGGGTTGCCGGTGCTGGCAGGATGCGATCTGCGGGTGCGTCGAAGGCCAAGGGCTCGGCCTCGGCAAACGGATCAGCCTCAGCCAAAGGTGAAAGGCCAGGCGGGTAGCACCGACTGGCGAAGCTCGACGCCCACATCATGGGCCACAAGGTCGCGGTGCAGTCTCCCCGTCATCACCAGAACGACACCACCTCGATCACTGGCCCTGGAGCTGACCCGCGCCAAGGACGACGCCTCCATCGACCGTGTCAAGACCGACTCCTCCGACTGAGAGGACAACAAACTCAACATCTCGAGCTACCTCGGGACCCCGTCCATCCTCGCCCCGGCACCAGTACCTCCCTGGTCAAGCTCCTCGACCTGGGCTCCGGACGCGTGTGGAGCGCACCGACGAGCAGCGGCACAAAGCAACAACGGATACCTGGAGATCACCCCGGCGAGAAAACCGCTTCCTACCTGTCGCTTCGGCAAGGTCGACGCCGACACCGTGACCGTCGCAGTCCCCATGGCCCGGCTTCACCACCGTCGCGGTCCCTGGAAGCGGACGCCGCCGAAAAGCCAGCATCGGCCTGGACGCCGCCAGCAGCAACCTCGACCAGTTCCCAGACGCAGCCGCAGACTCGCCAAGCCCGCGACCATCGAGGCGCTACACCCGCACCCTGGACGCTCACCAGCACCCACCGGCGACAAGGACGCGACGAGACTCATGAAGGATGCCCGCGTAGAGGGCTCGGTGCCTCATGTGGGACTGCCCGCGAAGCTCGTGGACCGTGGTGGGCATGGGAAGTGGGTTGTCGATGCAGGCCAGGGCCGAGATCACGGGAAAAGTACGCCAGGGGTGTACACCAGGGCGTCGAAGAAGGACAAGGGATGGATCCTGATGAGGTCTGCGCAGTCACTGGCTGGAGTCAGGGACAACGCGCGCCGACGCCTGGTGGCCGCATACCAGCGCCCACCGGGTCGCCGAAAGTCGGCGGGCGCAGGGCTGAAACCCGCAGGTACTCCTACGACGCCTTGAAGGTGCTCCAGCGAGTGTGGGCCCGCCAGCGGCGGGCGGTGCAGCAAGTACCTCAAGGTCCCATGCCGGTGCTGCTGGACCTGCTGGAGGCGAGCGGTGAGCTCGACGACGAGCCGCGCTACACCCCAGCCGTCAGAGACGAGCTGGTGGCCATGAGTGCGGCGACCATTGACCGCTACCTCGCCCCGGTGCGGGCTACCGAGCAGCTGCGGGGCAAGTCGACGACCAAGGCCGGTCCGTTGCTGCGCAGCTCCATCAAGATCCGCAAGGCCGGTGACGAGATCGAGGCTGAACCTGGGTTCTTCGAGGTCGACACCGTCGCCCACTGCGGGCCGACCCTCAAAGGAGAGTTCACCCGGACTGTGAACATGACCGACGTGCTCACGGGGTGGACCTTCACTCGCTCAATCCGAAACAACGCTGAAAGCATCATTTCCGCCCTGGACGCCGCCGTGGGATGCGTCCCGTTCCCCGTTTTGGGCATGGACTTCGATAACGGCTCAGAGTTCATCAACCACAGCGTGGTGCGCTGGGCCGGGGACTTGGACATCTACTTCACCCGCTCACGCCCCTACAGGAAGAACGACCAGGCCACCATCGAGTCGAAGAACAACCACCTGGTGCGCCGCTACGCCTTCTACTACCGCTACGACACCAGCGAGGAGCGCGAGGTCCTGGGCCGTCTCTGGGAGCAGGTCAACGTCAAGCTCAACTTCCTGACCCCAACCCGCAAGCCCATCGGATGGGGCACCGATAAGGCCGGTAGGCGTAAGCGCCTCTACGACGCTCCTCGTACCCCCATTGGACCGGCTGCTGGACACCAGCGCCCTGACCAAGGCCCAGAAGACTGACCTGGTCTCGTACCGCAACCAGCTCAACCCCGCCTCTATCACCCGCCGCATCATCGAGCTCCAGGACGTTCTCATCCGCCTGGCCAGGACAAGACCGACCAGCTCTACCTCGCGGATCCCAAGCATCCTGCCCGACGTCCACAAAGGCGTACAGGTCAGGAAAGCCTCCTAACCACCCTCAACTGGCGGGCATTCCCTACGCGAGGCACCGAAGACACTTCGCGGGCACCTTGACATGAGGGCACCCGTGACGTCACCGTCACCCTCGCATCAGACGTCACCTTCGCCTCCGACTCCGCCGACCTCACCCCGCCGCCAGACCCAGCTCAGACCGTCGCCAGCCCAACTCAAGCAGCACCCCGACGGCGGCACACTCGACCATCGTGGGCCACCGACGACATCCAGGACGACGCCTACAGCAGACCCTCTCCGACAAACGCGCCAACGCCGTCAAAACCAGCTCCAGCCCAGCTCACCGACCTCGATAAAGTGGAACCCACCACCACCGGCGAGGGCGAGTCCGAGCGCGTCAAGGACACCACCGACGAGGCCCGACCGCCAACCGAAGAGTCGAGATCACCCTGACCCCACCGGCGGCACCTCCCCAAGAACAGCACCACCACCCCAGCAACTGCAGCGACGGCGACAGCGACAGCGATGGCTGCCGGACCCCGCAGGCCCCGTCGCCAAGGGCTCCGAGGGCGTCACCCTCACCTCAAGGGACACCGACACCAGCAGCAGGTCACCATCACCCTCGACCACGTCACCCGCACCGGCGGCTACCTCCTGGGCACCGTCACCTGCACCGTCAAGGACGGCTCCACCGGCGCACCCACTCCACCCGCTGCTCAAGACCCCCAGACAGTCCTGGCCAGCCAGCGCGACGAGGTCCGGCGGCGCCCTGCCAGCCTTCAACGCCAGCGATGGCCTGACCCTCATCGCCGGGCGGCGAGCGCATCTTCCCTGCCGACTACCTCGACGCCGACGCCGAGCAGCACCTCCCCTGACCGAGCTACGCCTCCTCGACCACCTCAAAGGCCGCACCACCACCATCTGCTCATCTGGCCCGACCCCGGCGGCGACACCGTCACCCTCGACCACCCCGACAGGCAAGTACTCCCCAAAGGCGCCGCCTACCGCCTCACCGACATCCCCGTCAAGAACAGCTGACGCATCCGGAGCCCACGCGGGGCGGGGGTCGTCCCGTCCTTGCGAGAGGAGAGACAAGGACGAGGGACGACCGGCTTCTACTCCCTCCCCATCCGGTGCTCCACCGATGCCTGCACTGTAGTCAGCACGGGCACCCCGCGGGACCATGGGCAGATGCCCCGTGGAGAGCTCGTGTGATACCCCGAGGACGCCCCAGGGGACTCCCCGTGCACCCGGGCGGAGCAAAGACAAGAACGGCGTCGGCCGCCTCCCACGAGGAGGCGGCCGACGCCATCGTGAGAAATAGAGCCTCAGGCCTTGGTGACGTCCAGCAGGGATGCCGGGGCCCATGGTGGTGGTCATGGTGGCCTTGAGGATGTGCGGCCCTTCGAGGTCGAGGCTTGAGGCGCAGGACCTCCTCCAGGGCGGCCTGGAAGTTCTCCGTCAACTGCTCCTCGGAGAAGGAGGCCTTGCCGATGATGAAGTGGAGGTTGGAGGCGCGGTCACGCGGAACTCGATGCAGCCGCCCTTGATGTCGGAGACGGCCTGGCCACGTCCATCGTCACGGTGCCGGTGCGAGGGGTTGGGCATGAGGCCACGGGGGCCCAGGACGCGGCCCAGGCGGCCGACCTTGCCCATGAGGTCCGGGGTGGCCACGGCGGCGTCGAAGTCCGTGTAGCCCTTGGCGACCTTCTCGATGAGCTCGTCGCCACCGACCTCGTCCGCGCCGGCGGCGAGGGCCTGCTCGGCCCGCTCGCCCTGGGCGAAGACGACGACGCGGGCGGTCTTACCGGTACCGTGCGGCAGGGACACGGTGCCGCGGACCATCTGGTCCGCCTTGCGAGGGTCGACGCCCAGGCGGAAGACGACATCCACGGTGGCGTCGAACTTGGTGACGGAGGTGGACTTGGCCAGGTGAATGGCCTCGGCCGAGGGTGTAGAGGACTCCGGACTGGATCTTCTCTGCCGCGGCGCGGTAGGCCTTGGAGCGCTTGGTCATCTGCTTCTCCTTGCAGTCGTGGTGTTCGGGCCGCGCGAGGCCCTTCCACGGTTTTCTATGGGGGTTGAGTTGAGAGGGCGGCAGGGCCGGCGAGTGCCTCAGGCCTCGACGGTGATGCCCTATGGAGCAGGGCGGTGCCGGCGATGATCTTGGCGGCGGCCTCGACGTCGTTGGCGTTGAGGTCGGGCATCTTGGACTCGGCGATCTCACGCACCTGAGCCTGGGTCAGGAGGCCCACCTTCACGGTGTGGGGGTGGCGGATCCCTAGGGGACGCCCGCGGCCTTCTTGATGAGCTCGGCGGCCGGCGGGGTCTTGGTGATGAAGGTGAAGGAGCGGTCCTCGTAGACGGTGATCTCCACGGGGATGACGTTGCCGCGCTGCGACTCGGTCGCCGCGTTGTACGCCTTGCAGAACTCCATGATGTTGACGCCGTGGGCACCAGGGCGGGGCCGATCGGCGGTGCGGGGTTGGCCTGGCCGGCCTGGATCTGGAGCTTGATCAGCCCGGCGACCTTCTTCTTGGGGGCCATAGGTATGGGTCCTTCTTGCTTGTCCGGATGTGCTGCACGCCTGCCGTGCAGCCGTGGGTGCATGCGCACGCACAAGCGCTCATCGTAGCCCTCCGCGGAGCCGCTCAGGGCGCCCGGTGCGCGGTATCACAGGACAACGGCCTGTGATACGTGGCTCCCGTGCGGTATCCGACCTCGCGGGCCGGGCGGCCATGGCCCGACGGCGCAGGACGAGCGTCGTCGGGCCACGGCGGATGACGGAAGCCTCGCCTCAGGTCGGCCTTAGATCTTGGCGACCTGGGTGAAGGAGAGCTCGGCCGGGGTGTCGCGGCCGAACAGGGAGATGAGCACCTGGAGCTTCTGGGTCTCGGGGTGGATCTCGGAGATCGTGGCCGGCAGGGACTCGAAGGGGCCGTCGGTGACGATGACGGACTCGCCGACCTCGAAGGCGACCTCGAGACCTGACCGCCGGTGGCGATCTGGGTGCCGGAGCCGGACTCGGGGCGGTGGCCTCGACGGCCGCGGCCTCCTTGGCGGCGATCTCCTCGGGCGTGGGGCCGAGCTGGGCGACGGCCTCCTCGAAGGTCAGCGGCACCGGGTTGTAGCGGTCCCCCACGAAGCCGGTGACGGCCGGGGTGTCCTTGATGGTGCGCCACACCTTGTCCGAGGTCTCCGGGTCGTCCAGGTCCATGCGCACGAACACGTAGCCGGGGATGCGCACCGGGAGACTTCCTTCTTCTTGTTGCCGTTCTTGATCTCGATGACCGTCTCCATGGGGACGGTGGCGTCGAAGATGTAGTCCTCGACCTCGAGTTCTCGGCGCGGGCCATGATGTCGGTGGCACGCGGCGCTCGTAGCCGGAGTAGGTGTGCAGCACGTACCACTGCCCCGGCAGAGCGGACATCTGACGGCGGAACTCGGCCAGCGGGTCGACGACGCCTCCTCGAGCCGGCTCGGCCGGCTCGAGCAGTCCTCGACGGCGTCGTCGGCCTCCGGCGACGTCATCGGGTCGTCGGCAGCCTCGAGCGACCCTCGTCAGCCTCAACGACGTCGTCGGCGGCGAGCGAGGCGAGGACCTCGGCGTCGTCGGGGGTGGTCTGCGAGGGACGTCCTCAGACATGGTGTACCTGCTTTCCAGTGGCGTGAGACGAGCGAATGCGACGGGCTGCGCGAGCGGCAGCGGCGGTGAGAGAAGGGTCAGGAGCGGGACCGGCCGCCCCCGACGAGAGCGCGGTCGCCGACGCCGAAGGATCAGGCGAAGAGCCACATGACGGCCCGGTTGAGGCGAAGTCCAGCACCCCGGTGAAGGCCATGATGGCGACGATGAAGACGACGACCACCGTGAAGTAGGTCCACAGCTCATTCGTGGTGGGCCAGACAACCTTGCGCAGCTCGTCAATGACCTGGCGGATGAACAGGGCGATGCGCCCGAAGAAGCCGCGCTTCCTGTCCGGCTTGCCTGCCGCGGCGCGTGCGCTCTCGCTCATGAATCTGGGTCCTCAGGGTCGACGGTTAGGCCAGTTCCCGCACAGCGGAGAAGACGAAACCGACGGGATCTCCCGACAGATCCGCCGTTCTCCAGCAGGGCAGGCGGGACTCGAACCCCACAACCGCCGGTTTTGGAGACCGGTGCGCTACCAGTGCGCCACTGCCCTTCAGCGGTGCTCTAGTCTGCCACACGAGCAGACATTTGCGGTAACCGCAGGCCGTGGGGTGCGCCACGCCGCTCCCCGGGGCAGCAGACGACGCGCGTCCACGGACGGACGGAGCTCGCCGGGCGGGACGCGTTTTCGACGTGCAGGTTTCACGAGCTCGTGGGACCATGGTCGACGTGACACCTGCACCGCACACCGCGTTTCCGCCCGCCTGTCCGCCATCGCCCCGTCCGCCACCCTGGCCGTCGACGCCAAGGCCAAGGCCCTCAAGGCCGCCGGCCGCCAGTCATCGGCTTCGGCGCCGGAGAGCCCGACTTCCCCACCCCCGACTACATCGTCGAGGCCGCCGTCGCCGCCGCGAAGGACCCGGCCAACCACAGTACTCCCCGCCAAGGGCCTGCCGGTCCTGCGCGAGGCCATCGCCGCCAAGACGCTGCGCGACTCCGGCTACGAGGTCTCCCCCGACGACATCCTGGTGACCAACGGCGGCAAGCAGGCCGTTTTCCAGGCCTTCGCCGCGCTCATCGACCCCGGCGACGAGGTCCTGCTGCCCGCTCCCTACTGGACCACCTACCCCGAGGCCATCGCCCTGGCCGGGGGCACTACCGTGGAGGTCTTCGCCGGCGCGGACCAGGACTACAAGGTCAGCGTGGACCAGCTCGAGGCCGCTCGCACGGAGCGCGCCAAGGTGCTACTGCTGTGCTCGCCGTCGAATCCGACCGGCTCGGTCTACACGCCAGAAGAGCTCACCGCCATCGGCCAGTGGGCGCTGGAGCACGGCATCTGGGTCATCACCGACGAGATCTACGAGCACCTCCTCTACGACGGCGCCCGGGCCGCGCACGTCGTCAAGCTGGTTCCCGAGCTGGCCGAGCAAACGATCGTCCTCAACGGCGTGGCCAAGACCTACGCCATGACCGGATGGCGCGTGGGCTGGATGATCGGCCCGAGTGACGTCATCAAGGCCGCCACCAACTTCCAGTCCCACCTGACCTCCAACGTCGCCAACGTCTCGCAGCGCGCGGCGCTGGCGGCCGTCAGCGGCGACCTGGCCGCCGTCGAGCAGATGCGCGCCGCCTTCGACCGGCGCCGGCGCACCATGGTGGAGATGCTCTCGCAGATCAAGGGGTTGACCGTGCCCGTGCCGCGCGGGCGCCTTCACGCCTACCCCAGCATCGAGGGGCTGCTCGGGCGCACGCTGCGCGGCACTGAGATCGACAGCTCGGCCACGCTGGCCGCGCTCATCCTGGAGCACGCCGAGGTCGCCGTCGTTCCCGGTGAGGCCTTCGGGCCCTCGGGCTTCCTGCGGCTGTCCTACGCGTTGGGCGACGACGACCTGGCCGAGGGCGTCGGCCGGGTCCAGACGCTCCTGGCCGAGGTCGAGTAGCACCGGCCCCAGTTTCTTCCCGAGCCGGGCATGTTCCGCCGAGACCAACAGATTTTCTGTCGGGCACCGCGGAACATGCCCGGCTCGGCGTTTGATATCAATGTGGTTGCGGACAGGGCTTCCGCGTCCTGCGGGATTTATCATTCAATTTGTGCCTGCTCACACGTCCGACGATGAACGTCGTGCCGCTGATCCCAGTACCGAGCCCGAGGTGCTGGAGTACCTCGCCAGGGCCTTTCCCGACCTGCGCCCGTCGTCGCCGCCAATCCCGCTGTCCCCGCGGTGCTCCGCGAGCAGATTCTCCAGATGGGCTCGGGCGACCTGCCTCAGGTATCCCCGCGTCTCCCGATGAGTGCGGACGACCGCATCCGGATCGGAGGGCTCAGGACGGCTGAGACCGCGGCACTGCCCCTCCGCCTCGACCGCCGACTGCAGCCGCACCGTCTCCCCGTGCACCGAGACTCCTGTGGGAACGACGTCGCAGATGATCCTCAGACGGTGGTCCTGGGAGACCTCACCAGCGGTGCCGACGACGAGCGTACCCGCTACCGGCATCGGGGGCTGAACCGGCGGATCCAGGATCCGCGCCCGGCACCGCAGTGGCTGCGCCGGCACCGCCTGTCGATCCGTCTGCGCCCCGTCTCCAGAGTCTCACAACGGACTGATAGCCGCCTTGGTCATCACGCTGGTCCTCGTGGTCGCCACTGCCGGGAACCTTCGCCGGCATGCTGCTGGCGAATCGGGGTCGGCAGTCGGAGACGAGCCGATGCGTTTCCAGCCGCTTCCGCAGCAGCCACCGCCCAGACCGAGGGGCACATCGGCGGGGCAGGCCACTCAGTCCCACCGCGGACGCCACCACCGAGGCCGAGGCGGCGCCGATGCCTCCAGCGGACCCGACTCTTCCCCGCACGGCTCAGACGTACTCCTACCAGTACGTGGACACCCCGTCGAAGAACATCTCCTGCGTGCTCTACGACGAAGGGGTCGGCTGCTCGATCCTGGAGCGGAGCTACGCCTCCTCCGGGATGCAGGACTGTCCCGATCGGGAGTTCTCCATCGTGGCGCTCGCCGGCCGAACCGAGGTCCGCTGCGGAGAGAGTACCTGGGACAGCCGGGCGACACCTTCCACACGCTCCAGTACGGGGAGACCACGGTCTTCTCCGACTACGCCTGCGCCTCGCAGTCCAAGGGGATGACGTGCTGGAACACGATCACCGGCCGCGGATTCACCATCTCCAGAGAGTCGCACATCAGTTTCTGACCACCCCGAGCCGGGCATGTTTCGCCGAGACCGACAGAGTTTTCTGTCGGGGCACCGCGAGAATGCCCGGCTCGGCGAAATCGGCGAACTCAGTGGGCCCCGCGGCGGGCCTGGATCTCGCGGCCCTGCGCCAGCCAGGTCTCAGCACGGGCCAGGCGTCCCTCGGCGTCGGGGCGCCAGGGGCCGCCGTCCTCGCGGCGGGCGCCGGCCACCAGGGACAGGACGACGCCGGCGCAGCGGGCTCGCAGCGAGACCGGGTCCACCTGCTGCTCGGCCATGCGGGTCCAGGTCTCCAGGATGGGGCGAAGCTTCGGGTAGGAGGCGGGTGCCAGGTGGTCCAGGACGCTGACGTGCCCCAGAAGGCAGGCCAGGTCGTCGACCCGGTAGCCGGGCCCCAGGGAGTCGACATCGAGCAGGCTGGTGACGTTCTCACCCTCCATGAGGACGTTCGCCTCGTAGAAGTCGCCATGGACCGGGACCGGTCTGCCGGCGTCGGAGGCGGCCATGAGCTGCTCGACCCCCTCGGCCACGGCCCGGGCGCGAGCGGCGTGCTCGGGCAGGACCGTGGCGGCGGCGTGCGCGTAGTGGCGGGCCCGCTCGGACCAGGCGGCGTGTGCGGGCAGCTGCATGGCGCTGGCAGGCAGGGGCGTCCAGCAGGGAGATGAGCCCGTTGAAGACGCGCTCGCTGCGCGAGACGCTCATGCCCTGGGACAGCAGGCCGGACAGGGCCACACCCCGGCCGGTGGACAGCAGCACGAGCCCATCAGGGTCCTCGCGCAGGACCTCGGGCGCCGGCACGCCGGAGGCAGTCAGCAGACGGTGGCGCTGGGCGAAGGAGGGTGCCTGGCTCGGGCGCAGGACCTTGGCGTAGGCAGTGGTCTCGTCAGGGAAGGTGGCACGCACGACGGCGCGGCGTGTGGGTCGGTAGGCGACCATCGTGGCCTTGACCTGGGTGCCGATCCGGGCCGAGAGCAACGAGGGGGTGCAGGCCACCACCAGCCCCGGCAGCTCGGGGTCGGCCGGGTGGCGCCACACGTGGACCGCGGGGCCGTCCCCGCCGGTGGGGAGCCACCCGCGTCAGCCCCGGGGGCGTGCGGGTTGGACAGGCGCGCCGTCGTGGCGCACAGGTACTCAGTGGTGGAACGCCCGTTGGGGGCGACGACAACGGCCGTGTACCCCACGGACACGCCCGCACCGGGGCGGTGATGGACCGAGTGGACCTCCCAGCTGGCCAGGCGCTGGCCGGCCGGGGCGAGGGCGGCGGAGAGCACGGACGAGGCGCGCGGCCCGTCAGCAGAGCCACCTCCTCGGGCTCCTGGGACGCCGACGAGTGGTTCATGACAGTGAGTCTGCCCCACCCACCTGATGGTTCGCCGCTCATCGGCCTCTGGTGTTCGGCAACAGCGGAAGCGACAGTCAGCTCGCCGCACCGGGACGATTCAACAGAGGCGAATTTCCTGCTCCTCAGGAGAATCTGTCACTTCGGGAGACTCTTTAGGTCGAGTTGGAGCACGCTCGCCGGCCCCACGGATCCCATCCGCGCGGGTCCCAGCGTTCTCCCCTCACCGGAAACACCTGCCGAACCTCGGAAAGGCCTCCCATCGTGACACGGCGAGCGTCATCGGTCGCGCGCAGAGACGTTGCGGGTGAGGAGGTCGGCGGGCACGTGGAAGAATCCACCCATGCGCGACCTCGCCACTCTGCCCAAGGCGCATCTGCACCTGCACTTCACGGGGTCGATGCGCCTGGACACCCTCATCGAGCTGGCCTCGTCCTCGCGCACGCGCCTGCCCTCCAGCTTCCTGGACGGCGATCCCCTGCGCGTGCCCGCCGACCGGCGCGGCTGGTTCCGCTTCCAACGCGCCTACGACACGGCCCGGGCCCTGGTGCGCACCGAGGAGGTCATGCGCCGCATCGTCCTGGAGGCTGCGCTCGATGACGCCGCCGAGGGCTCGCGCCGCCTGGAGATCCAGGTCGACCCCACCAGCTACGCCCCCTTCGTCGGAGGGATCACCCCCGCCCTGGAGATCATCCTCGACGCCGCCAAGCAGGCCACCGCCCTGACCGGCGTGGAGGTGGCCGTCATCGTGGCGGCCTCCCGGATGCGCCACCCTCTGGATGCCCGCACGCTCGCCCGCCTGGCGGTGCGCTACGCCGAGGGACCAGCCGGGAGAGGTGGTCGGCTTCGGCCTGTCCAACGACGAGCGCGCCGGACAGACCTCCTCCTGGGAGCGGGCCTTCGCCATCGCCCGCCGGGGAGGGCTCGCCTCCATGCCGCACGGCGGCGAGCTCCTGGGACCCGACCACCTGCGCGACGTCGTCTCCGCACTCGGTCCCACGCGCCTGGGCCACGGGTGCGCGCCGAGAGGATCCCGAGCTGCTGGACGCGATCGTCGCCGCCGGCATCAGCCTCGAGGTCTGCCCGCCTCCAACGTGAGCCTGGGCGTCTACCGCAGCCCCGACGACGTCCCCTGCGCACGCTCGCGAGTCACGGCGCGCAGATCGCCCTGAGCGCCGACGACCCGCTGCTCTTCCGGTCCCGGCTCGTCAACCAGTACGAGATCGCCCGGGCCCTGGGCTGTGACGACGTCGAGCTGGCCGAGCTGGCCCGCGCCTCGATCCGCGCCTCACTGGCCTCGCCGACAGGGCCAAGCGGGCCTGGCTGGCCGAGGTGGACGTCTGGCTGGCGGCTCCCGACCCGGCCACGCGTCCCGAGACCGACTGAGCGCGAGGCGCCCAGCCCGCTCGAGCCGGGCGTCTAGAAGCCGACCTGGACGGGTTCGGGCACGAGGGTGACGCCGTAGCGATCACGGACACCGGCCACCACCGTGTCGCGCAGGCGTGCCAGGTCCGCACCGGTGGCGCCGCCCCGGTTGGTCAGGGCCAGGACGTGCTTGGTGGACAGCCCGGCCGGAGCCCCGGCCTCCACCGTGAAGCCCTTGGCGAATCCGGCGTGGTCGATGAGCCAGGCGGCGCTGGTCTTGACCAGGCCCTCGACGACGGGGGCCTCCTTGGTGCCGAGCACCACCTGGGAGTGGTCGGTGACCGGGTAGCGAGGGGCGTCCTCGGGCAGGAGCTCGGCCTCGGCCGTGGTCAGGATCGGGTTGGTGAAGAAGGAGCCGGCCGACCAGGTGTCATGGTCCGCGCTGTCCAGGACCATCCCCTTGGAGCGGCGCAGCTCAAGGACCGCCTCGCGCAGCTCGCGCTCGGGCACGCGCTCGCCCAGCTCGACGCCGAGGGCGCCGGCCAGCTGGGAGTAGGCGACCCGGGAGGACAGGGAGCCCTGCCGCACGGCGAAGGTGGCGTCCAGGACCACCCAGCGTCCGGTCGGGCCCCACAGACGCCCGCCGCCGACCTCCGCGTCGGTGAGGGACTGCTTGAGGCGGGAGTCGCGGTAGGCCAGTCCCAGCTCGCCCAGGGCCAGCCACACCACCCGGTTGCGCAGGCGGTCCCAGGCTCGCACGCTGGCGATGAGCTCGGCGACCTCGGCGCCGTAGGCCCCGATGTTCTGCACCGGGGCGGCCCCCACCGTGCCGGGGATCCCGGACAGGGGCGCGAACCCGGCCCACTGGCTGGCGATGGCCTCCGCACCAGGTCGTCCCAGGTGGTGCCGGCGGTGGCCGTGACCTCGACGCCGCCGCACATCGAGTCCGAGACGAGCGAGACCTCGGCGCGGGCGTCGCGGATGACGAGCCCGTCGAAGCCCGGCGTCGGAGGCCATGATGTTGGAGCCGCCGCCGACGACGGGACGGGCGTCCCGCGGCATCGGCCTCGCGGATCGCCTCGGTCAGCTCACTCTGGGTGGCGGCTCGACGTAGGCTGCCCACCGGACCGCCCACACGCAGAGTGGTCAGCTCGGCCAGGCTGCTCGGCCAGGTACCGGTCCCGGACGCGCGCGCCAGGGCCTGAACGGGTTCGGGCCAGGCGGACGGGTCGACGTCGGCGCTCAGCGGGACGGTGCAGTCGCCCTCCAGCCAGCTGCGGCTCGTCCGACGGCGCTGTCGACGTTCGATCGACGGCTCAGCACGAGTGCGGTCATCTGGGGCGGTGGTCAGCGCAGGTCTCCGCTCTTCCTGGTCAGTTTCCTCATGAGAGACAAGCAGGGCCCCGCTCACACCAGCGGTGTGCACGGAGCCCCAAGGCGCGGGCGGGCCGCTCGCCTCACTTCTTGTTACGACGCTGGTGACGCGTCTTGCGAAGCAGCTTGCGGTGCTTCTTCTTGGCCATGCGCTTGCGGCGCTTCTTGATAACGGATCCCATGAGATCTCCTCGCAGTTCGCTTCGTAGTGCCCGCAGACCCTCCCTGCGAGCCGAGGCAGGCCGGCGAGGGTTATGCCATGGGGCAGTTGGTCGGCGCGTGAGGCTCAGCGGCCGACCACGCAGATGACCGCCTGAGTCTAGCGGGTCCTAGGACCCTGATGCCTCCGACGCGTCGTGGCCCCAGTCACCCAGACCGGCGGCCAGGTACTCGTGAACGGCGCGCTCGGGGACGCGGAAGGAGCGGCCGACCTGCATCGCGGGCAGGTCGCCGGAGTGCACCATCCGGTAGACAGTCATCTTGGACACGCGCAGCATCGCCGCCACCTCGGCCACGGTGAGGAAGAAGGGGGCGCCGGAGGCGCTGGGGGACGTGGGAAGGCCCGGTGCCATGAGCTCAGGTCCGTTCGTTGCGGGAGGCCCCGTGGGGCAGGAACACTGCCAATATAACGCCGCATCAGCCATCGCACAGGATTTCTCGGACCCCAATCGCCACACGCGTCGCATTTCACACTGGGACATCAATACTCGCTGTCGCAACTTCCGTCATCTGCTCCTCCCGAGCGCGCGCCACCAACGTCACCACCCCAGAGGCCGGATGTGCGCTGACACGCCCGGCTCCCGCGCCCGGGAACGTGACGAGGCCGCATCGACAGGACCACAATGGCGACCGTGCCCCAGACAGACACCGCAGACGAGCCTGACCCCCAGAGCGGACCACGCAACGGATCCCGTGCCGGCGGGCATCGACAGGCCCACTGGCACGCCCCGCTCGTGGGCGTCGTCGGCCGTCCGTGGAAGCGGCACAAGAAGCGCCCGGCTGGAGACACGGGAGCGACGACGTCGACGAGCCACCTCTCAGCCCCGCTCGCCGAGCACCGAGCCCACCGGGCTGCGCCGCCTGCTCGCCACATCGAGCCGCTCAGCCAGATCGCGCGGGCGGCCAGGTTCTACCCGGCCCGGCTGGCGGTCACCGTCTTCGCCGCCATCATCATCGTGGTGACCGCGCTGCTCAGCCTTCCCATCGCCACGACGAGCGGGAGGCGTGCAGACTTCGTCGACGCCCTGTTCACCGCCACCTCGGCGGCGTGCGTCACGGGCCTGAGCACCGTGGACACGGCCACCTACTGGTCCACCTTCGGGCACGTCGTCATCATCCTGGCCGCCGCCGTGGGCGGCCTGGAGTCATGACCCTGGCCTCACTGCTGTCCCTGGCAGTGTCTCGGCACGTGGGACTGACCCAGCGGATGCTGGCGGCCTCGGAGAACCAGTCGCGCCTGGGCGAGGTGGGACGCCTCCTTCGCGCCGTCATCTACACGGCCACCGGCTGCGAGCTCGTCCTCACACTCATGCTGCTGCCCCGCTTCCTGGGCCACGGCCTCGATGTGGGGCACGCCCTGTGGTACGCGGCCTTCATGGGGCTGTCGATCTTCAACAATGCCGGCTTCGTCATCATGCCCGAGGGCCTGGGCGCCTACGCCACCGACTGGTGGATCGGCCTGCCGATCATCCTGGGGACCTTCATGGGGGCGGTCGGCTTCCCCGTCATCCTGGACATCACGGTCCGACGGCGCAGGCCCCGGACATGGAGCCTGCACACGAAGCTGACCCTGACGACCTACCTGGCCCTCACGGTCACCTCGACCGTCGCCATCGCCACCTTCGAGTGGAACAACCCGCTCACCTATGGGGCGCTGCCCACGGGCGGCAAGATCATGACCGCCCTCATCAACGGCGTCAACGCCCGCTCCTCGGGGCTGTCCACGATCCCGCCCGAGCACATGCACGAGGCCACCTGGTTCCTCCAGGACGCCCTCATGTTCGTCGGCGGCGGCTCGGCCTCGACGGCCGGCGGCATCAAGGTGACGACCTTCGCGGTCCTGCTCCTGGCGATCCTTGCCGAGGCTCGCGGCGACCAGGACATCGAGGCCTTCGGGCGGCGCATCACGCCCTCGACCGTGCGTCTGAGCGTGGCGGTGGCCTTCATCGGCTCCAGCGTCATCGGGCTCGCCACGCTCCTGCTTCTGCAGATGACCAACCTGCCCCTGGACCGGATTCTCTTCGAGGTCATCAGCGCGTTTGCGACCGTGGGCCTGTCCACGGGCATCACTCCCACCCTTCCCGCGAGCGCCAAGTACGTCATCGTGGCGCTCATGTTCGTCGGCCGCGTGGGCACGATGACGGCGGCCAGCGCCCTGGCACTGCGCGAACGGCGCCGTGTCATCCGGATGCCCGAGGCCAGCCCGATGATCGGTTAGCGCCCGCCGCACCATTCGGCACTCACTCACCCCAATGGCCCGCAGACACCAGCGGGAACGATCAGGTCCCTTCGGGGTCCGGCCTGTCCGGGGCGAGCAGGTGCCCGAGGGTCGCGGCCGCACTCTCCACATCCGCGCGGCCGGTGATGAGCTGCTCGACGATGAGGCCGAGGGACACGCTCTGGATGAGTGAGGCCAGCTGCTCGGGACCCAGGCGACCGGAGATCGTTCCAGCCCTCTGCCCGTTGCGGCACAGGCGGATGAGGCCACTGCGGATGTCGTGGTAGTTCTCCTGGACCATGACGCGCATCTCGGGGTCACGGGTCAGCTCACCCCCAGGCGTGGTAGGCCAGTGGTGCCCAGGCGCTCAGTCCGACGTCGTCAGCATCCTTGCGGGCCTCGTCCCGCCGAGCGGAGGCCCGCCGCGAGGTGGAGGAGGTCTCGGCGGTGCGCTGCTCGATGTCGTCGCGCTCGTAGTTGAGCAGGACGAGCGCCTCGATGAATCCCTGCTCGAAGTCGGGCAGCTCCTCGGGCTCGGCGAGCTGCCTGATCCGCTCGATGAGTGGCCTCATCCGCCGGGTCAGGACCTCGCGCACAAGAGAGCGCTTGCCCTCGGGGAAGTAACGGTACACGGTCGACGACGACATCCCGGCCGTTGCGATGACCTCATCCATGGAGGTGGCCTGGAAGCCGCTGCGGGCGAAGCACTTCTCGGCGGCCTGCAGGATTCGGGACCTTTGGCGATCCCGGTGGGCGGCGGTCACTCGTGGCATGAGTTCAGGATAAGCGACTCAGAACACCTCAAATCGAAACGATCGTTGTTGACTGGCCACGACAAGACTCCTAGACTCTCGAGCGCAAACAAAAACGATTGTTTTGATATGGAGGTTTGCGATGACACTCTCAGTGGCATCCGCCCTCGCGAGCGGATCGATCCGGCACGGGAGACACGGGAGAGACGACCGCCATGACGACACGGAGGCCCAAGCGCCGCGCAGTCATGGTCAGTGCTGTCCTCACCCAGCTGATGATCGTCCTGGACCTGACGATCATCGCGATCGCCCTGCCGCGAATGCAGGACGACCTGGGAATGACCCTGTCCGAGAGCCCTGGACGGTCACCGGCTACAGCCTGGCCTTCGGCGGCCTGGTGCTCTTCGGGGAAGACTCTGTGCCGTGGCGGGCATCCGCCGCTCGTACCAGGCGGGACTGCTCGGCTTCGGGATCGCCAGCCTGGTGGCCGGGATGGCGGTATCCTTCCCGATGCTGCTGATCGCCCGCGTGGCCCAGGGCTGCTTCGGCGCCCTGCTGGCCCCCACCTCGCAGTCACTGCTCAATGTCACCTTCACCGAGCGCACCGAGCGCAGCGCGTCTCGCGATCTTCGGCGCCACCGGCGGGCTGGGGCGCAGCCGTCGGACTGCTCGTCGGCGGGGCGCTGACCGACTGGCTCAGCTGGCGCTGGGCGCTCTACATCAACATCTTCCTGGCCGCTGCGGCCCTGCTCATCGGGCAGCGCAGCCTGCGTCCGGCCGATCATCGAGACCGCGGCTCGCGCATCACTGACGACCTGACCGGCCTGGTCCTGGGCTGCGGGGCCTGCTTCAGCGCCGTCTACGGCCTCGACCGGGCCCAGCAGACCTCCTGGACCTCGATGTCGACCGTCACCTGGCTGGCGCTCGGCTGAGTCGCCGCGGTGCTGTTCGTGGTCCGCGAGCACTTCGCGAGCCGCCCGGTGCTCCCCCTGTCGATGATGGCACTACCGGTGCGGGCGGCCTCCTACGCCACGCAGTTCATCGCCGGCGCCGCCCAGATGGGGGCGATCATCTATCTGACCTACTATATGCAGAACCACTTCGGCTACTCGCCCTTCAAGAGCGGCGTCGTCTTCCTGCCGATGGTCGCCTCCCTGATCGCCACCGCGATCCCTGCCGGGCGCGTCGTCGTGCCCAGACTCGGAGCGCGCGGCACCCTGCCACTGGGGCTGGCGGTGCTGACCGGCTCCTTCCTCATCTTCTCGCGCATGACGACGCAGTCCTCCCTACTCGCAGGTGGCGCTGCCCGGCCTCATCGTCTTCGGTATCGGCCTGGGTCTGACGATGCCGGTCACCTTCAACTCCGGCACGCGCGGGGTCGAGGCCAGACGGACCGGGCTGGCCTCGGCGATCCTCAGCGCCGCCCAGCAGATCGGCGGTCCTTCGGGTGGCGCTCATGACCTCCTACGCCACCCAGCACGCCGAGGACTACGTGGCCGATCACACCGAGGAGGTCAGGGCCGCCGCCATGGAGGCGATGATGCGGGACTCAGGCCCTGCCGCAGTCGCCTGCGGGCAGGCAGATCATCGAGACCCTCCGGGTCCAGCTCATCGACCGGGCCCAGATCGAGGCCTACGCCGGCGGCTTCACGATGATGGCCTGGGTCCTGGCCGGGGCCGCGGTGATGCTGGTGGCCTGCGGGATCGGCCTGAGCATCCGACGTCGCCGCGCGCGGTAGCGTAGGAGGCACCGTCCCGCGGCCGACCTCAGGAGACCTCATGCCCGCCCCGCCCTCGCGCACCGACTCCACGCTCGTCATCGGGCTGGGACGCTTCGGCTCCGCCGTCGCCGCCACCCTGGACCGGCTCGGGCGAGAGGTCCTGGCCGTCGAGGCCAATCCCGCGATCGTGCGCCAGTGGACCGGCCGCATCCCCCTGGTGGAGGCCGACGCCACGGACGTGGAGGCCCTCGAGCAGCTGGGCGCCACCGAGTTCGGCACGGCGGTCGTGGGGGTGGCGACCTCCCTGGAGGCCTCCGTCCTCATCACCGGCAACCTCGTGGACCTGGAGACCCCCCAGATCTGGGCCAAGGCCATCTCCCGCGCCCACGGTCGCATCCTGAGACGCATCGGCGCCCACCACGTCGTCTACCCCGAGTTCGACGCCGGTCAGCGCGCCGCCCACCTGGTCTCGGGCGCATGCTCGACTACATCGAGATGGAGAAGGGCGGCTTCACCATCGTCAAGATGCGCCCGCCCACGGAGCTGCACGGCTTCACCATCGGTCAGTCCAAGGTGCGCTCGCGCTACGGGGTGACGGTCTTCGGCCTCATGAGCCCGGGCGAGCCCTTCGAGTACGCCACCCCGGACACTCTGGTCTCGGCCGAGGACGTGCTCGTCGTCGGCGGGGACGCCGCCCTCCTGGAGCGCTTCGCCAACCGCCCCTGAGCGGCGCGAGCCTCTCAAGGCCCTGAGAGGGCTCTCAGAAGGCGCAGACCTGGGAGCGCTTGGCCTCGGCGGCGCCGTCGACCTCTGTGACCACAGCCGACAGGTCCTTACCGATCCCGGCGGCGCCGTAGGGCACCGAGCAGCCCTCGACGAAGGGCGCGCGGAGAGCCGAACCCGCTCGGCGACGGCCGGGTCGAGCATCTCCAGGGCCATCTCGACGCTCATGATGCCCGCTGCCCAGGTCCGCCAGGACCAGGACGCCGTCGCAACGGTCGGCGAGCCGCTCGACGGCGGAGACAACGGCACCGGGGTCGGTGCCCAGCTCGCCGTCTGCAGAGCCCTGCGGCCAGCCTCGACGGGGACGTCGACGGCCACGATGAGCCGGCGCGCCAGGTCGAGCGCGGCCTCGGCCAGGGCGCGGGAGTGGGAGACCAGGACGATGCCGACGCTCGCGGCCGTGCCGCTCGGCTCTCGCCGGCTGAGGCTGACAGGGCTCACCGGGCTCACACAGTCCTCCCGGAGACGACGTCGTCGAGGGCGGCCAGGATGAGGGCGGTCGAGGCGGCACCGGGGTCGATGTGCCCTGCCGAGCGCTCCCCCAGGTAGGAGGCCCGTCCCTTGGTGGCCACCATGGGCTTGGTGGCGTCGCGTCCCTCGGCCGCGGCCCGCGCCGCAGCGGAGACGCCCGCGGCGAGGTCGTCGGGGTGGGCTCGCAGCGCCTCGAGGGCCGGGCTCCAGGCGTCGAGCATGGTCTTCTCCCCGGTGGTGGCACGGCCTCGCGCTGCGATGCCGCCGATCCCGGCCCCCAGGCCGGCCGCGAGTGCCGGGGCGTCGATGCTGTCCTGACCCGACAGGGCGCCGCCGGTGCGCAGGAAGAAGGTGCCGTACAGGGGCCGGAGGCGCCCCTGACCGTGAGACCAGGGGTCATGCCGACCTTCTTGAGCAGCGCGTCGGCGCCGGCGAAGTCACCGGCCTCGACCGCGTCGACGGCGGCTGCTCAGGCCGCGCTTCATGTTGGTGCCGTGGTCGGCGTCGCCGATGGCGGCGTCCAGGTCCGTGAGCTCCTCGGCATGCTCAGTGACGAGCTCGGCGGTGCGCGCACCCAGGCCTCCAGGTCCGTCACCGTCAACGCCTGACGGGCGTCTGTCGCTTCTTCCGTCATATTGTTTCTCCTCCTTGAGTCTCCTTGGACGCCCGTACCGCCTGGGCGTCCTGATGGCGCCGGTCCTCAGACGCCCCAGCGCAGGCCAGGGGGTGCTCACGGGGCGTCCCACAGGCGCAGCAGCTCGGCGTCGGCGCGCACCAGGGTCAGGGAGCAGCCGGCCGCGTCGAGGCTGGTGATGTAGTTGCCCACGAGGTTGCGGGCCACCGTGATCCCGGCGGCCTCAAGGAGGCGGGCGATCTCGCCGTACATGAGGTAGAGCTCGAGCAACGGGGTGGCGCCCATGCCGTTGACCATGGCGATGACGCCCTCGTCGGGGCCGGCCGCGTCGGGCAGCTCGGCCACCTCAGCCAGGACGGGGGTGACGAGGCGCTCGGCGACCTCGGCGGCGGGGCGATCTCTCACGGTGGCGACCGGGCTCACCGTGGATGCCGATACCGATCTCCATCTCGTCGGCCGGGCAGGTCGAAGGAGGGCTTGCCATTGGCCGGGAACGGTGCAGGAGGTCAGGGCCATGCCCATGGAGCGGCCGGCGGCGTTGACGCGCGTGGCGACGGCCGCGACCTCATCCAGCGGGCGGCCCTCCTCCGCGGCGGCGCCGGCGATCTTCTCCACCATGACGGTCACGCCCACGCCGCGCCGTCCAGCGGTGTAGAGGGAGTCCTCGACGGCGACGTCGTCGTTGGTGACGACGCTGGCGACCTGGATGCCGGAGTCGGCGTCGACGATCTCGGCGGCCATCTCGAAGTTCATGACGTCGCCGGTGTAGTTCTTGACGATGTGCAGGACGCCGGCGCCGCGGTCGACGGCGGTGGTGGCGGCGACCATCTGGTCGGGGACCGGGGAGGTGAAGATCTCACCGGCGCAGGCGGCGTCGAGCATGCCGGTGCCCACGAAGCCGCCGTGGAGGGGCTCGTGCCCGCTGCCGCCGCCGGAGATGATGGCGACCTTGCCCTCCTCCTTGCGGTGGCGGCGGTAGATGATGTGCTGGTCGAGGTCGACGTCGAGCTCGTGGGGGTGGGCCGCGGCCATGCCCCGCAGGGCGTCCGTGACCACGTTGTCAACGGAGTTGATGAGTTTCTTCATGACACTGACGCTACCGCGACATGGGCCGGCTTGTACCGCCAGAGGTCCCACGAACCCTGGTCCGTGCACATCGGTGCAGGTCAGAGACCTCTTGTCGGAACGGATACACATCGGGGCGCTCGACAGGACGGGCGGGGTGTCGGCGCCGCAGCTCGTCCAACGCAGAGCTGCAGACGCATTCATGCGAGCGCAACCACCAGGACACCTGAGCATCGCCCGTAGATATTCTGGAGACTATCTGGGGAGGGGCTTTTTCTGAGGCATCCTCACATCGGTTGCGGGCAGGATAGGAGCATGGATCTGTCCGTTGTCGCCGTCGTGGCCTCCATCGCAGCCGGTGTCTCCATCCTGGTCGCCATTGCTGCCGTCTTCGCCGCGCGGCGCTCGACGGCGCACGCGGATCTGGCCCTCAGGAAGCCTCACGGATCTCCCGGGCCAGCATCTCGCGGATCACGAGGTCCAGTCCGAGGCGAGCTCGGCCCGTGTGGCGGCGCGCGCGCCGCCGAGCGGCTGCGTCTCCATGACCATGAGCGCACGACGCCGGACAGCGTCGCCGCCTACCGGGTATTCCTGCGGGAGGTCATCGAGGACTCCAAGCACCTGCTGGGTCCTGAGGGCACGGGGACGATGAAGAACGAGGCGCTGGACCGGCTGCGGGTGGGAGCGCTCTGGGCGGCTCTGACGAGGTGCTGCGGGCGCTGAGGAACTTCGCCCTCCTGCGCACCCAGCGGCCCGAGGCTCCGTGGCCCAGCGCCTACGCCATGGCCTATGCGCGCCTGCAGTCCGACCTCGTCACCGCGATCCGCAACGACCTGGGCTCCTCGAGGAGTCCCTGACAGCCGACCAGATCTGGGGCGCGGTCAACGCCCGCTGCGTCAACCCCGCCTTCGGCTGGCGCTGCTCAGCCCCCTGGAGGACGTGCTGCGCAACGCCGGACAGGATCCCGCCCACTACGACCTCGTCCACATCACCAAGCCCGCCGACTACCCGAGTCTCGCCGGATCCACCGCTGCCACTGGGTCCACGAACCCTACGAACGCCGGCGCCACCGGCGCCGCCTCTCCGGAGACCCGACGGCGCTCGCGACGGGCGCAGAGTCGGATGGCGCGGGAGGCCTCGGCGGCGGCGACTGAGACGGCTGAGACGGCTGAGCCACCGGCAGCGGCAACGACAGCGAAGACGACGACCGGCCGCACGCTGCCCGACTCGTCCGACATCGTGTGGGCCCCACTCAGCCCTGGACGCAGAGGCGCGCACGCAGCGGCCGCTGAGACTCCCACGGCAGCTCACCCGCAGACCCCTGCGGCGAGTCCCGCGGCCCCCGGGCGTGAGCCGGCGGCCGATCCAGCCGCCTCGGCGGCTCCTTCTGCCGCGCCTGGGCTCAGGCTGTTGCGGCTCAGCAAACACCGCTCCCGCAGAACGCCCCTCGCACTGAGCCGGCTCAGCCACAGTCTGCAAGCCCGACGAGCCACCGGGGGTCCGAGGCTCGAGGCAGCGCCTCCGGGTCCTCCGATGTCTCCGAGGACCCGACACCCAGCCGTATCTCCCGGCATCGACGCGGTCAGGACTCCCATCCCGCCCCCTCCACGCAGACGGCTGCCGTACCAGGGACGGCGACGGCCTCGACGACGGTTGTCACCGCAGCAACGGCCTCAATGTCCTCGGCGGCTCCGACCTCAAGGGGGCCAACGGCGTCGGCCAGCACGGAGGAGACAGAGTCCGTCTTCGCAGCGGCCTTTCCCGAGGCTCTCACTGTGAGCCGTGCAGCTGCACCGGTTGCCCCCAGGAGCTCCGGATGCGCCCTGGGGCACCTGCCGCATCCACCGCCCCACCGGGCCGCGTGGCTGCGCAGCCCGCGACGACACAGCCGGCTCCCCGGCCGCACCCGTGCGAGCTCACCGTCCGCGTCCCCGACCGCCTCACCGAAGGCCACGGCGGTGGCAGCCCGCACGGTCACGGTGCCCACGGGTCCTCAGCAATCTCAGCCGTCTGAGCCATCACGGCCCTGGCGACCGGCCGCGTCCGCCCGGCATCCGGAGCAGTGGGGGCCGGCGGCTGCGGGCATCGTCCCGGCTCAGGGCGCAGCCCAGCCACCCGCCCAGGCACGAGGTCAGGTACAGGGTCAAGCTTTTCAGCCTGCCCGCGTCCCAGCGGGCCGAGCAGGGCTTCCGCCGTGCCCGCCGGCGCCGTCCCCGCCGTCCCCGCCAGCACCGCCGGAACCACCTGAGCCCACCGGGCGGCGACCGTCCCGGCACGTACGGCTGCACTGACAGGCCCCGCCCACGCAGCCGACTCGAAGGCGCAGGAGACCATCACCGTTCCGGCCACTCCCCGGACGGGTCACCATACGGCTTCTCACGTGATGGCCTCCTCGACGACGCCCACGACGGCGTCGGAGGCCGCACCGACGCCGGAGGCCTGGTCCTCACTCCCCGTCCCTGCAGGACTCCACCGAGCTCCCCAGGGCACGCGGCGCCTGGAACCGGCCACATCCATCGCCGGGTCCTTCTCCCCACTCCATGACGGCTCTCGCACCCCGGCCCGCGTGGCAGAATCCGGGTGTGGGAGGCCGAGGGGCTTCCACGGAAGGGGTCATGGCGTGAGCATTTTTCGCCTGGTGCGCGATCATCGGATGCGCCATCTCTCTGGCCGGGATCCTCTCGACGGCGTACTCGACGCGTTCCTCCCCGATGGGCTTGTGCCGGTCTCGCTCTGCCGGTGGCGGTCTCGGCGCCATCGGCATGGGGATGACAGCGGTGTCGGGATCGGCAGCGACGCAGGTACCGGTCGCCGTCGTGTGGGGCGTTCCCACAGCACTGGCAGTCGTCTCCGGCGCAGTCACGCGCTGGCTGTGGAACCGTCTCAAGCGCTCCCATGCCGCTGGACACGGCTCCGCCCACCGCCGCGGAGCTGGTCGGTGAGAAGGTCACCGTCCTGTGGTGGAAGGACGGCAGCGGCGAGGTTCGCGCCATCACGCGCGGCAGCCAGCTCACCCCTGCCGGCGCGCTCCGAGAGCGCTGCGCTCGGGCCAGAGACGCTGGGTGCGTCGACGCCGTCGACTCCACCCTGACCATCGCCCTGGGAGCAGATCAGCAGCTGAGCCCACCGGGCGCCGCTGACGGGCCGCCGACTCTATCCCCTCCCCGCCTGCCCACCACCCCTCCTCGTTGTCTCCCTCCTCATCCCAGCTCCCCACAAAGAAAGGAACACCGCATGGACACAATGCTCATCGGTGCTTATCGTCATCATCGTCATCATCGTGCCGCTGGTAGATCGCTCACCTGTTCAGCCGGATCGTCGTCGTCCCTCCAACCTCACCGGTCTGATCTCCGGTTCGAACCGGGGCACGGTCAGATCATTCACCCTGTGGACGCGACTTCGTCCTGCCGGTCATCCAGTCCATCCAGTACCCTGCCCTTCACCCAGACCACGATCGGTTTCAAGGTCACCGCCGAGGACGAGAACAAGATCCAACGTCAACGTCGCCGCCGTCGCCGCCGTCAGGTGGGTGACTCCGACGAGCAGGCGAGCGCCGCGGCCAAGCGCCCTGGGCAAGCGCCAACACGGACCAGGCCATCGCGCGACTCGCCCGTGAGGCGCTCATCGGCCCCTGCGCTCGATCATCGGGCACATGATCGGTCACCGACCTCATCTCCGACCGCGACGCCCTTCAGCGCAACGTCTTCGATGACGCCAAGAGCATCATGGCCAACAGAGGCCTGGAGATCGACATGCTCCAGTCCCCGAGATCACCGACGCCGGCGGCTACATCGAGTCCCTGGGCGTGCCCTGAGCAGCAGCGCGTCGAGAAGGACGCCCGCATCGCCCGGGCCAACGCCGAGCGCGAGGCCCGCGACGCCGAGGTCACCTCCCGTCAGCAGATCGCCGAGCGCAGAGCGCGATCTATCCCTGCGTCAGGCCCAGCTCAAGGCACGAGACGGACAAGGCTCAGGCCGACGCCGACTCACGGGCCTGATCGCCCGCGCCGCCAGGAGCGCGAGATCGCCATCATCGGGCAGGAGGCAGCCGAGGCCAGGCCGCCCTGACCGAGCGCGAGCTCGACTCCACGGTGCGCAAGCCCGCCGACGCCGCCCGCTACCAGCGCGAGCAGGAGGCCCAGGCCTCCAAGACCGAGTCGCTGCTGCGCGCCGAGGCCGAGGCCGAGCACCCGGCTGAGACGCCCAGGCCCAGGCCAGCCACCGTGGCCCGCGCGGGAGGCCGAGGCCAAGGCGACACGCCCGGGGCCCGCGCCGAGGCCGACGCCATCGCGGCCCGAGGCCAGGCCGAGGCCGACACGATCCGCGCCGCCGGTGAGGCCGAGGCCAAGGCGATGAGTGACAAGGCCGACGCCCTGGCCAAAGTGCGAGGCGGCCACCCGCCAGATGCTGCTGGACAGGCCCCCGAGATCGCGCGGGCCCTGAGCGAGCCGCTGGCCAGCGTGCGCGATCTGTCGATCATCTCCACCGAGGGAGCCTCGGCCTCGCCGCGCCGTCGGCCAGCAACGTCGAGCAGCTCGACGTCATCCTGCGCAGCCTGGTGGGCACGGGCCTGACCGACATGGTGGGCAGCCACCTGCCGGGGTCCGGCTCCTCCGAGGCGCACGGCAGCAAGGCCCCGGCCGACGTCGTCGAGCACCTGGAGGGCTGAGGCGCGAGCAGACATCCGGCCCATCGACGATCGGGGCATGTCCGCGTGAGGGGTGACAGAATCGCCGCACCTGACCGCGTGACATGTCCTCGTCGCGTGCGCGGCAGCGTCTCGCGGCCGTCGGCGTCGACTGGAAACGACTGTGAACATCTGTGCGCGGGCGTGGTGACGAGGGATCCGCCGGCTCCGAAGAATCGTCAGTGACACCGGATATCACTGACGAGTAAAGGAGCGCACGCATGAGCGAGAGGATCATCCTGACCGACCTCGACGAGCAGATGCAGGAGGCGGTTGCGGACACCAGACGTCGGGTAGCCGCCCTGCACGCCGAGCTGCCCCGGTGGGGGCCTGGTGGTGTGGACCGCCGGCAACGTCTCCGAGCGGGTCGTCGTCGACCGCGGCGACGGGCCCGTCAAGACCGACCTGTTCGTCATCAAGCCCTCCGGCGTCTCCTACGACGAGCTGACCGCGGACACGATGGTGGTCTGCACGCTCGACGGCGAGAAGATCGACGACGGGACGCCGGCCTCGCTGACGCCCTCATCGGACACCGCCGCCCACGCCTACGTCTACCGGCACCGCGATGACGTCGGCGGCGTCGTCCACACCCACTCCCCCTACGCCACCGCCTGGGCCGCGCGCCGCGAGCCGATCCCCTGCGCCCTGACGATGATGGGCGACGAGTTCGGCGGCGACATCCCGATCGGTCCCTTCGCCCTCATCGGCGACGACTCGATCGGCCGCGGCATCGTGGAGACCCTGGAGGGCTCGAGGTCGCCGGCGGTCCTCATGGCCAACCACGGTCCCTTCACCGTCGGCAAGGACGCGCGCGACGCCGTCAAGGCCGCCGTCATGTGCGAGGAGGTCGCCCGCACGATGAGCATCGCCGAGCAGCTCGGCGACGTGAAGCCGATTCCGGCCGACATGGTGGATCGCCTCAACGACCGCTACCAGAACGTCTACGGCCAGCACTAACCGGCGGGCGACGAGCCCGGGGTCACGGAGCCCGGTCACTCAGCGACGACTGCACGGGGCCCCGGACGCGACCCGAGCTGTCGATGATCCGCCCAGCCCGAGTCGAACTGTCCGTCCCAGTCCGACGCCTGGTAGGCCAGGACCGCCATCAGCATGTCTTCGCACCCACCTGCGTCTGATGAGTCTGACGCTGCAGGCCAGCACTGGAGACCCTCAGACTGCCCAGGGAGCCAGCATGCGCTCGCGAAGAGTGATGATGCTCGGGAAGAGCGCCAGCGAGATGATGCAGCGCAGGAGGTTGTCCGAGCCGATCATCGCCGCCCCATGAGGGCCCCACGCGGGCCGACGATCTTGGCGATCGCTCCGATGCCGTACCCCAGCCCCAGTCCCGGTGCACCGGGCGTCGTTGGGAACCGCTCACCGCCGAAGGCGTTGAGGATGCCCGAAAGGCGCCGTCGCCGAAGCATCATGGCGATGAAGATGCCCGGTGAAGAAGATGATCCAGCGAGCGATCTCCCAGTGGACCCTGCGGGTGGAGAAGGCCACGATGAGCGCGCCCAGCGGCGCCGATGAGCCCGAAGCGAACATCGTCCAGCGCCGCCCGATCCGGTCGGGAGAGCCAGGCCGAGGCCAGGCGTCCCGAGGAGGTCCACCAGCGAGACCCGCATGAAGAGGGTCGCCCACCGTGTCTGGCGTCGATGTCGTCGAAGCGACCTGCCCCAGGAGCGTCTGTCCCCAGGACTGCACGGTGAAGGATCCCAGGATGAAGCAGAAGGAGCCGATCGGACGACGAGCAGCGCCTGAGGGTGCTTGTGAGAACAGCTCGAGTAGGCGATGCGCTGCTCTGTGTCCACCGGATGGCAGGGCGATCACGACCGTTCGACGGGGCTCAGCTCCAGGGCCCAGGCGATGGACGCGGCCCTGGCCTGCCTCACGGCCCTGGGAGAGCAGGAAGCGCGGCGACTCTGGGACGATCCGGATCCAGGCCAGCAGGAGGATCGGGATCGCGCCCAGCGCGATGAGGCCGCGCCAGCTTGTCGTGCATGGCGCAGTCCTGGTGACCAGCCCGCCCAGGAAGATGCCCCGCAGGGATGAACACCGAGCCGAGCCCGGCCAGCAGGCCGCGCTGCCTGGTGGGGACGAACTCCTGGACGTAAGGAATCGAGACGATGTTGAGGCCCCACGCCCACGCCGACCAGCACCCGCAGGAGGGCGAGCATCATCCACCAGCCGGTGCGGGGTGAACACCGAGGCCAGTGAAGATGGCGAGAGCGAGGACGCACCAGAAGAAGGTGCGTCGTCGTCCCATCCGGTCGGCGGCCCGCCCCACAGTGACCGATCCGAGGACCGTGCCCCAGACCCGCATCCGGCCAGATGACGCCGGTCTCGAAGCCGCCCAGGCTCCATCCCTTCTGGAGCTGGACGACGGCGAAGCCGATGAGAACATGTCGAAGAACTCCGAGACGTTGCCCGACGATCGCCAGTCCGATGAGGGACTTCGTGGTGGCCCGTCAGGCGGTGGAGTCGATCTGTTCGAGGGCGCTCGGCGGCAGCCTCGGTGCCGACGTGCCCCGATGTGGGTACTCATGATGCAGTCCAATCTATGTGAAGCCGGAGGCGCCGGTCAGCGGACGATGTCAGAGCCCTGAGCCTGAGCAGTTCGGCGGGGCGCACGTGGGTGAGGGTCTCCGTGGTGGGTCAAGGCCAGGGATGCGACCTTGGTGCCGATCTCGATGCCGCGGCTCACGTCGCCGTCGAGCCAGCCGTGCAGGGTGCCGGCCACGAAGGAGTCTCCCGCCCCGGGGCGGTCGATGACGGGGACGGACTTGATCTCGTAGACGCGCTCGCCCTCGGCGGCGGTGGACAGGTAGGTGCCCGGCGCGCCCGTCGGTGGACACGACCGTGGGGGCCCCGATCTCCTCGCGCAGGTTGCGGCACACGTCCACACCCTGGCCCGGGACGCCGAAGACGATACCGGCGTCGGTTCGCGAGCAGAACAGGATCGAGGCGCCCCTGGCGATCGGCTCCAGGACGGCCCGGGCCTGCTCGCCGTCCCACAGCAGGGAGCGGAAGTTGACGTCGAGGGCGACGTCGACGCCCCGGTCCCGGGCGGCGTCGGCGGCGTAGCGCACCACCCGGGCGGTCTCGGGGGTCAGGGCCGCGGTGATCCCGGTGAGGAAGACCAGGCGGGTGTCGAGCAGGGCGTCCCAGTCGAACTCCTCAGGGACGATGCTGCGGAAGGGCGTGTACTCGCGGTCGTAGGTGACCTTGCCCGGCAGCGGGAACTCGCCCGGCTCGAGGAAGTAGAGGGCGACGCGGCCCTCGTCGGTCATGACGACGTGGCTCATGTCCACGCCGACGGCGGAGTACTCCAGCGCGATGCGGTCGGCCAGCTCACCGCGGGGCAGCTTGGTGGTCCAGGCGGTCGAGCGGCCGAGCTCGGACAGGAGCCCGGCGACGTTGGCCTCGGAGCCGGCGGCGGTCATGCGCAGGGACCGGGCGGTGGCCAGGCGGTCCCCGCGCTCGCAGGTCAGCCGGATCTGTCCCTCGCCAATGGTTGTCAGGTCGTACCTCATTGTCGATTCTCCTCTGCAGCGGCTGCGGTGCCGCTCGTGGTTCGGATGGTGGTTCGGGTGCGGTTGTGCGGGTCCGGTAGGGAGAGGCGGTCAGGAGACGATGGGATCCGATCGTTGCGGGAGCGTCCCTACGGCGCCACGATGGCGATGCCCGCCGAGGCGGCCCGCTCCTCGATGAAGGCGCGGGCGACGGCACAGCGGCTCAAGGAGTCCGGAACGTCGTCGTTCCACATCTCGATCATGAGGCGGCCGCTCCAGCCCTGGGCGGCCAGGAGCTCGAAGGAGCGGTCCCAGTCGACGACGCCGGTGCCCATCTCCACGCGGCGCGGCTCGCCGGGGCGCACGTCCTTGGCGTGCATCGCCACCATGTGGCCTTCTCCGGCGGCGAGCTCGACTCCCGGGTCGAGGCCCTGCTCGGCGATATTGCCCAGGTCGGGGTAGAGCTGGAGGTAGGGTGAGTCGACGGCGTCGACGAACTCCATCGCCTTGGTCAGGGAGGTGACGTCGTCGCCGTCGACGTTCTCAATCCCCATGACGACGCCCAGGCGCGCGGCCAGCGGGACGGCGTCGGCCAGGAGCTGGGCGTACCAGCGCTCGGCATCGGGATTCGGGTCCTCGTAGTAGCAGTAGTAACCGGCCAGCTGGATGACCGGGACGCCCAGGTCGTGGCAGACCTGCAGGCCCCGGGCCATCACCTCGCGGGCGCGCCGGCGCACGGCCGGGTCGGCCGATCCGGGCCCGATCCGACGGTGCACGGACAGGCAGATTCCGCCAATATCGGTCCCGGCCGCCTCGGCGGCCCGGCGCACGGTACGGCACTGCCCGGCGTCCCAGTCCAGGCGGGCCTCACGCTCGGGGGACTCGTCGATGGACAGATCGAGGAAGGAGAAGCCGGCGTGAGGAACCTGGTCGAGGAAGACCCGCCAGGCCTCGCCATCCACCCGGTTCCCGGAGACCGCCAGCGGCCCGCTGCGCAGAGCCTTCTCGTAGATGCCAAGACTGATGCCGGCCTCGAGGTCGGCGGCGCCGCCCGTGCAGTTCTCTGTGCGGTGCTCATGGCCACACCTCCTCCAGGGTGGCGCGCAGCTCGGCGGCCGCGTGGGCGGGCTCCTCAGCGGCGACGATCGCCCGGCCGGCGATGACGATGCCGACCTCGCGTCCGGCGAAGGCCGGCAGGTCGGCGGGGCTCAGGCTGCCGGTGATGGTGACAGTGAACCCCATGGCCGCCAGCTCGTCGACCCGGTCCATGTCCTCGCTCTTCCAGGACAGGTCTCCGGAGGCCTCCCGGTCGCGGGAGCGCTTGACGATGACGTGCTCGACGCCGGCCTGGCGCCAGGCGCGGGCCCGTTCGGCGTCGAACCACTCGTCGGCCAGCTCGACCTGGACCTCGCCGCCGAGCTCGTCGGCCACCTGGCAGACCTGGCGGATGGTGGACATGGAGGCTCCGGCCACGCAGGAGACGAGGTCCGCACCGGCCTCGAAGGCCAGGCGGGCGATCTTGGAACCGGCCTCGGCGATACGCACGTCGGCGAGGATCTGCTTGTCCGGGAAGAGGGCCCGGATGGCGCGCACGGCGTGAAAGCCCTCGCACAGGACGAGGATGGTGCCGCACTCGATGACGTCGACATAGGGCGCGGCCTGCTGGAGGGGGCCGAGCGCAGTGGGTAGGTCGAGCGTGTCCAGGGCGATCTGAAGTCTGGGGGTTGGCGGCTGCCGGGGTCATGGTGATGGCTCCTCCCTCAGCCGGCCAGGGGCTCGAAGGCGAAGAAGGTGGCGGCGTTGCCCACCAGGAGATCCTGGACGTAGGCGGGGTCGACACCCTCGTCCTTGATGAGGCGGGGGCAGAAGACGGCCGGATCGTAGTCGATGCCGGAGACCGACCCGTAGGCCTTCTGGTAGGAGGCCTTGCCCGAGTCGGTGCCCAGGAGGATCTGCTTGCCGTAGCCCTTGGCCCCCAGGGTCTTGATGAGGTCGACCCGGGCGTTGTCGGGCACGTACTTGATGCGGTTGGTGCCGTCGAGCTCGACGTAGGCGCCGGTGGCGACGATCTGCTCGTGGACCCACGGGTCCCAGTTGCGCTGAATGTGGCCGATGGCGATCTTCTCCGGGGCGACGCCCTGCTCGATGAGGAAGCGGGCCTGCTCGGGGCCGCAGGTGCCGGCGGTGACGTGGGTGTTGATGGGTGCGCCGGTCTCCTTGGAGGCGATGGCCACGGCCTGGCCGGTCTTGACCTCCCAGTCGGTGATCCTGCCGTAGGCGGTGGCCCACTTGATGCAGCCGGCCCGGATGTCGGTGCGCTTGACGAGCGGCCCCATGTAGTCGTTGGCGTCGACGCCTTCGACGATGTCGGCGATGAGCAGGTCGGCGATCTCGGCGACCGTGTACTGGTTGACCCAGGACTGGCGCCACTCCAGGTAGACCTTCTGCTGGTGGAAGCCAGTGGCCTGGATGACCTGCAGGTCCGGGACGCGGTCGACGACGTCGCGCAGCGTGAGTACGCCGCGTCCCGACGAGGCCGGGCACATGTCGACGATGGTGGCGCCCGCTGCGAAGCGCTTGGAGGCATCGACGAAGGAGGTGGCCTCCTGGACCGCCTTGTCCTCATCGATGAGGAGGTGGTCGGGGTCGATATAGACCTCTCCCGCACCGACGCGGATGAGGTGGTCGTGGGCGTTGACGACTCCGAGGCTTGCGGGGTCGACGTCGCCGTGGATAGTGCGGACGATTCCCATGAGTTCTTCTCCTCCAAACGGGTTTCGGTCACGTGCTGGCGGGGCTTCGGCAGCGGCGCAACGCCGCAGGCCCGTGCCCACCCGTATCCGTCACGCTACGAAGAGCAGGACCGACATCGAAGACGAGTCGTGAACGAATGTTCAGATTGACGACGCAACCGACTTTCCGCTCCCGAAGGAATCGTTGCCAGAACATGAGATCCGATAATCACGATTAGATAACATGAACGCATGTGTGCACAGCTGACTCGGGAGCGGGCCTCGCTGCTGCTGGAGGTGGCCCACCTCTACTGGGACGAGGACCTTGACCAGGCGACGATCGCCAGCAAGATGGGGTACTCGCGCCCCACGGTCTCGCGCATGCTCTCCGAGGCCCGTCGGCACGGCGTCGTCACCGTCACTGTGTCCCACCCCATCGAGCGACTCATGGCCCTGGAGGAGCAGCTGGCGCAGGCCTTCGGGCTCAAGGAGGCGCGAGTCGCCGAGGACCGCGCCGACGGCGTGACCGGCCCGGGCACCGAGGTCGCTCGGGTGTGCGGCGATCTGCTCCTGGAGCACTGCGGACCACGCAGCGTCATCGCCGTGTCCAACGGCCGGGCCGTGGGAGCCGTCGTCCATCACCTGCCCGAGCGCGTCTGGCCCGAGTCGACGGCGGTGGCGATGCTGGGCTCGGCCGGGGAGTCCTTCCATCTCGAGGACGGCCCGGACATCTGCCGTAACCTGGCCCTGCGCCTGGGCGGCCACTACCGATCGCTGCCGGTCCCCCTCGTCTTCGACTCCCTGAAGAACACCCGCGCGGTGCGCAGCGAGGAGCGGGTGGCCACCACGTTGGAGCTCGCCGCCCGCAGCGACGTGGCGCTCACCGGTGTCGGCGCCGTCGAGGAGACGACGAGCAGCCCGCTCCTGCGCCGCTGGATGACACCCGCCGTCATGCGCGAGTGCCGCCGCAAGAACGTCGTCGCCCACGTCTGCGGACACCACCTGGACACCGAGGGCAACCACGTGCGTACGGCCCTGTGCAATCGCACCCTGTGCCTGAACCCCTCCCGGCTCAGCGAGATCCCCCTGGTCATCGGCGTGGCAGCGGGCCGGGACAAGGTCGGGGCCCTGCGAGCAACCCTGCGTGGGAGCTACCTGTCCGCCCTCGTCACCGACGAGGGCACCGCCCGGTCCCTCCTGGAGAGCGTATGAGGCGAGGCGCGGGGGCGAGTTGAAATGAACACGCGTTCATCCGTGTACTTGCCCGGCTCCACGGAAGCGGGAAGGATCACCCCTGATGCCCGGCCGCAGATGCACCGCGATGCACCACCGTCACGGCGCCCACGGCCGCGAGCACTATGCACCCTCATGCACAAGGAGTCCTCAGTTATGAGCGCTGAGCAGTTGCTCACCGACCTCGACCGTCAGACCATCGCAGTGTCCAAGGCCCTGGCCGCCGATGCCGTGGAGAAGGCCGGGTCGGGGCACCCCGGTACGCCGATCTCCCTGGCGGGGGTGGCGTGGCTGCTCTACCAGCGTGAGATGGTCCACGACCCGGCGGACCCGGGCTGGCTGGGACGGGACCGGTTCGTCCTGTCCATCGGGCACGCCTCACTAGTCCAGTACATCCAGCTGTTCCTGGCCGGATACGACATCGACCTCGAGGGCTTCACGGCCTTCCGATCCCCGGCCGGTCTGCCGGGTCACCCCGAGTTCGGCGAGGTCGCCGGGGTGGAGACCACCACGGGCCCGCTGGGAGCGGGTTTTCGCCAACGCAGTCGGCCTGGCGATGGCGGCGCGCCGCGAGCACGGGCTGCTGGATGCCAGCACCCCACTGGGTGAGTCGGTCTTCGACCACTTCGTCTACACGATCCTCGGCGACGGCTGCATGCAGGAGGGCGTGACCTCAGAGGCCGCCTCCCTGGCCGGCACCCAGCAGCTGGGCAACCTCATCGCCATCTACGACGACAACGACATCTCCATCGAGGGCAACACGGACATCGCCTTCACCGAGGACGTCTCGGCCCTGTTTCGAGGCCTACGGCTGGCAGGTGCTCGACGTCGACTGGCGCACCGGTCCCGACGGTTACGCGGAGAACCTCGAGGCGCTGCACGAGGCCGTCGTGGCGGCTCGCGCCGAGAGCGCGCGCCCGTCGCTGATCCGTCTGCACACGATCATCGCCTGGCCCTCCCCGACCAAGCAGGGCCAGGCCTCCTCCCACGGCGCCAAGCTCGGGGCCGAGGAGATCACCGGGCTCAAGCGGGCCCTGGGCCTGGACCCCGAGCAGAGCTTCATCCTGCCCGACGACGTCGTCTCCCACGCCCGCAAGCAGGCCGCCGAGAGCGCCCGGGCCGCACGAGCGGGCTGGGACGAGCGCTTCGCGGCCTGGCAGCGGGCCAATCCCGCCGGCGCCGCACTGCTGGATCGCCTTGAGGCCCACCGCCTGCCCGAGGACCTGGAGGCGGCCCTGCCGACCTGGGAGGTGGGTGAGTCACTGGCCACCCGTGCGGCGTCAGGCAAGGTGCTCTCCGCCCTGGCCGGCGTGGCGCCCGAGCTGTGGGGCGGGTCGGCGGACCTGGCCGGCTCGAACAACACGTCCATGGCCGGCGAGCCCTCCTTCCTTCCCACCTCCCTGGCGCAGTCCGAGGGCGATGGACCCTTCGGGCGCACCATCCACTTCGGTGTGCGCGAGCACGCCATGGCTCGATCTCAACGGGATCGCACTGGACGGGCTCACCCTGCCCCTACGGCGGCACCTTCATGGTGTTCTCCGACTACATGCGCCCGGCCGTGCGCTTGGCGGCACTCAGGGGATCGGGCCGGTCTTCGTGTGGTCCCACGACTCCATCGGGGGTCGGCGAGGACGGCCCCACCCACCAGCCCGTCGAGCACCTGGCGGGCGCTGCGCGATCCCGGGCCTGGCCGTGGTGCGCCCGGGGACGCCAACGAGACCGCCGCGGCATGGGCCGAGATCCTCCGCCGTCACGACGAGCCGGGCCGGCATCGCCCCTGTCGCGTCAGAACCTCACCGTGAGTGCCTCCGCCACCGCTGCGGCCGAGGGCGTGCGCCGCGGTGCCTACGTCCTGGCCGAAGCCACCGGAGCAGATGGCCGACAGACGAGTCCCGAGGTCGTCCTGGTCGCCACCGGCTCCGAGGTCGAGGTTGCCGTGGGCGCCCGAGACATCCTCCAGGAGCAGGGCACCCCCACCCGAGTGGTCTCCGCCCCCTGCCTGGAGTGGTTCGCCCAGCAGGACGCCGCCTACCGCGACCAGGTGCTGCCGGCCGGCACCGCCAAGGTCGCCGTCGAGGCGGGCATCGCCCTGCGTTGGCGCGAGATCGTCGGTGACGCCGGTGAGATCGTCTCCCTGGACCACTACGGCGCCTCCGCCGCCGGCTCCGCGCTGTTCGAGGAGTACGGCTTCACCGGGCAGAACGTCGCTGAGCGGGCTCGCCAGGCACTGGCCCGCACCCGCGGCTGACGCCTACTCCGCCCACCACCACTGAGCCGGGCGTTTTTGCGTGGCCCTACGGTCTTCTGTAGGGCCACGCAAAAACGCCCGGCTCAAAATGATGAAATGTGTGTCACGGGGTCCCTCCCCATCATGAGAGAGTGACCTGCCGGCCGATTTTGGGCACGCTGGGAACCGGACGCGCACCTGGCGCACTCCGTCACAACGATTCCAGACATAGAAGAGGCCCTTTCTCATGAGCACACAGCCACCCGCTCAGAACAACCCCCAGCTCCCTCACGCCAATGACTCCGGCGAGGACAAGCCCCTGCGCACGCGCTACTACCTGCTCATCATGACCGCCATGGTCGTGATCGGCATCATCATCGACATCGCGATCTTCATCGGAATCGTTACGAACGCCGAGGGCTCGGTACGTATCCCCTACCTGGTCTTCATTCTTCCCGTTGTCGGTGCTCTGGCGATCGGGAGGCTCGCCGACGCGGCCCTGGCCAGGAAGTCCCCCCACCTGGTGCCCGGCTACGTGGCACCGCACTTCCAGGGAGGGCAGGTCCCTCAGCAGGGCCAGTACGGACAGCCCCAATACGGACAGCCGGCTGCCCAGCCAATGGCACCGCAGAGCACCGGCTACGGACACGTACCCAATCAGCAGGCGGCTCCGAGCACCCCGCAGCAGCCGGGCCAGGTACCGCCGTCGGGCCAGTACGGCCAGGATCCCCAGAATCAGCAGACCTACGGACAGAACGGTCACACGAGCTAGCCCTTAACAGACAGTTCCGGGGGCACCCGACTTCACGTTGAAACAACCTTCCAAGATTCAGAGAGGACTTGCTTCATGAGCACAGCTCACGTCCCCCCGAACGCCGGAGGCACCGGTGGCAACGAGTCCACCGAGGATGAGATCACAATCCGTACCCGTCTGTTCTACCCGCTGTTCGGGATCGCCGTGATCGTCGGCGTCATTCTGGACGTTTTCATCCTCATCCTCCTCAACACCTATGTGCCGGGTAGAGCGAGGACTCCGTTCTGGATCTTCATCATCCCCATCGCAGTCCTCGTATTCCTCGTCTCCTTCGTCGATGATGTCCTGGCCAAGCACTTCCCGAATCTGGTTCCCGAGGAACTGCGCCGACAGCTGGCGGTCGCCGAGGCGGCGAAGGCCGCTGGGGCGACCCAGCAGCAGGGATACCTCCAGGTGCCTGGGAACCCGATGCAGGCACAGGCGGCCCCGCAGTACCGGCCCCACCCGGGTACGGCCCCTGCGCAGCAGAGCGGCGGTCAGCCCCAGTACGGGCAACCGGCTGCCCAGCCGATGGCACCGCAGAGCACCGGCTACGGCCACACGCCCAGTCAGCAGGTGGCTCCCGGCGCTCCGCAGCAGGCCCCGTACGGTCAGCCTCAGCAGCCGGCCCAGGTGCCGACATCGGGCCAGGACGGCCGATCCCAGCAGCCGCAGTACGGGCAGGCCCCTACCGGCCAGGATCCTCGGAATCAGCAGTCCTCCGGTCGCAGCGGGCAGCCGTGGCAGACCGGTTCGGTCGGCTACTGAGGCCCAGAAGGCGCCCGGCAGACGCCTGAATAGATGTCGGTGGGGCCCGCTAGTCTCCCGTCATGCCCGCATCGAAGAGTCCCAAGGCCCCCAAGGTCTCCTACTGCTGCACTGAGTGCGGCTGGTCCAGCCCCAAGTGGATGGGCCAGTGCCGGGAGTGCCGCGAGTGGGGAACCCTGGAAGGGACCCAGGCCGCCGGCGCCCCGGGTGGGGGTGCCGGCGGCGCTCTGACCGCCGGTGCCGTGAGACCGACAGTGGCCGCCCGCCCCATCGGGGAGGTCAGCGCCACGGAGGCCAGGGCCCGCCCCACTGGGGTGGGTGAGCTGGACCGGGTCCTGGGCGGCGGGATCGTGCCGGGCGCCGTCGTGCTGCTGGCCGGCGAGCCCGGCGTCGGCAAGTCCACGCTGCTGCTCGACGTCGCCGCGAAGGCCGCCGCCGTGGCACGCGGGCGCGGGGACGGTCCGGTCCTCTACGTCACCGGGGAGGAGTCGGCCTCGCAGGTGCGGCTGCGGGCCGAGCGTATCGACGCCTTGGATCCCGGGCTGCTCCTGGCCGCGGAGACCGAGCTCGGGGCCCTGCTGGGGCACGTGGAGGCGGCCGGGCCGTCGCTGCTGGTGGTGGACTCGGTCCAGACCATCGCCTCGGCCCAGGTCGAGGGCAGTGCCGGGGGCGTCACCCAGGTGCGGGCCGTGGCCGGCACACTCATCGCGGTGGCCAAGGAACGCGGTATCCCGGTGCTGCTCGTGGGGCACGTGACCAAGGACGGCGGGATCGCCGGGCCCCGGGTCCTGGAGCACCTGGTCGACGTCGTCGCTCAGTTCGAGGGTGACCGCCACGCTCGTCTACGGCTGCTGCGGGCCGTCAAGAACCGCTACGGCCCCACCGATGAGGTCGGCTGCTTCGACCTGGGCGAGCGGGGCATCGTGGGGCTGGCGGACCCCTCGGGCCTGTTCCTGTCCGCCGCCCGCTCCGAGGTGCCGGGCACCTGCGCCACGGTCACCCTGGAGGGTCGCCGTCCCATGCCGGTGGAGATCCAGGCGCTCGTGGCCCCCACCAATGCCGGCTCCTCGCGGCGCACCACCTCCGGGGTGGACCACTCGCGCACGGCCATGGCGCTGGCGGTTCTCAGCGCCAGGCTGCGGGTGGACACCTCCAGCGCGGACGTCTACGTCTCCACCGTGGGCGGGGCCCGCGCCGTCGAGCCGGCCACGGACCTGGCAGTGGCCGTCTCCGTGGTCTCGGCCGCGCGCAACCTGCCCACTCCCGCAGGCCTCGTGGCCTTCGGCGAGGTGGGGCTCACCGGTGAGGTGCGTGCCACCGTCGGCATCCAGCGGCGCCTGGCGGAGGCCTCCCGTCTCGGCTTCGACCGGGCGATCGTGCCGTTGGCGGGCTCGACCGAGCTGCGCGAGGTCGCCGGGATGCAGGTCCTTCCGGTCGCGCACGTGGGTGAGGCCATGGGGGCGGCGCTCCCACGAGGCTGAGGTGCCATCACAGAGGCGAGGGCCGGCCGCGGGGGATGAGCAGTCGACGGATCGGCCATGCGCCGCCAACAGACCGACTGGTCCAGTGTGGGAAGGCCCTCTCCGAAGGTCGGCCCGCCTGCCGATACCATGGGGTCGTGAGCACCGGGGTGCGCACGCTCAACCAGATGCCGTGAAACCCGAAGGTCCAGAGCACCGTCCGCTCCCCGGCAGGCACACGGTGCGTTCCCTTCCCAGGACACCGCGAGATCAGGAGAGATGATGATCGAGGCCGCTGGCCAGCTGCGCGAGACGCTTGCGCTCGTCGCTCCCGGCACCGTCCTGCGTGATGGCCTGGAGCGGATCCTGCGCGGACGTACCGGGGCGATCATCGTGCTGGGCTTCGACCCGGTCGTGGAGGCCATCTCCTCAGGCGGCTTTCACCTGGACGTCGAGCTCTCCGCAGCCCGTCTGCGCGAGCTGGCCAAGATGGACGGCGGCGTCGTCGTCGACATGGACACCGCCCGGATCCGGCGCGCCAACGTCCAGCTGCTGCCCAACGCCTCGATCCAGACCTCGGAGACGGGTATGCGTCACCGCACCGCCGAGCGTGTGGCCCGCCAGACCGGATACCCGGTCATCTCCGTGAGCCAGTCGATGCGGATCATCTCCCTGTACGTCGACGGCAAGCGCCACGTCCTGGAGCCCAGCGAGTCGATCCTGGCCAGCGCCAACCAGGCCCTGTCCGCCCTTGAGCGCTACAAGGCCCGCCTCGACCAGACCTCCGCCGGACTGGACTCCTTGGAGATCGAGGACCTCGTCACCGTCCGTGACGTCACCTCGGTACTCCAGCTCATGGAGATGGTTCGCCGCATCTCCGCCGACATCGACTCCTACGTCCTCGAGCTCGGTACCGACGGCCGCCTTCTGGCCCTCCAGGTCGAGGAGCTGACCCGGGGCCTGCTCGCCGAGCACGGATTCCTCCTGGAGGACTACCTGCCCGAGGGCCTGGACACGGCCACCGTGGACGCACGCCTGAAGTGGGTGGGCTCCCCCCGCCCTCCTGGACCTGGCGATGGTGGCGCGCTCCATGGGACTTGGCGGCATCGACGGTCAGGACCTGGACGCTCAGGTCTCCCCGCGCGGCCTTCGGATCCTGTCCAAGATCCCGCGCCTGCCCGTGGTGACGGCGCGCGCCGTCGTCGAGCAGTGGGGGTCCCTGCAGGGGGTTCTCGGCGCCACCATTGAGGAGCTTGAGGCCGTCGAGGGCGTTGGCGCACAGCGGGCTCGAACCCTGCGCGACGGGCTGTCACGGCTGGCGGAGATCTCCGTCGTCGAGCGCTACTCCTGAGCCCCTCGGTACCGCGGTGACCTTCACCGGCCGCCCCTGGGGCCTTCCGACCGCAGCATGCCGTCAGCCGACGACGAAGACCCGGTCCTCAGTCAGGTCCTTGCCCCCCATGACGAAGCGGAAACGGTAGGTTCCCGCGCCCGCGGCACTGCCGGGGGCGGTCTGCGCCTGGCCCGCCGAGGGACTCGCAGAGGAGCCGCCGGAGGCGCTCGGCGTGGAGGAGGCCGACGCACTGGTCGGGGAGGCCGGCGCGGCATTGGAGACCGCGCAGTCGGAGGTGGCCGCGTTGCCGTTCCAGGTCACGGTGACATCCGCGGCCTTCCCCACAGGCAGGAGAAGGTCTCGCTCAGTCTGGCCCACGGGACACGTGACAGAGTCCCACACCTGCTGAGAGCCCGAGGAGACCCGTACTCCCAGGGCCTGGCTTCCGACGTCGAGCAGACAGGGCGTCGAGCCGTTGTTGACCAGGGAGATGGAGAAGGTCGCCCCGGTGCCGACACCGACGGACTCGGGTCCCTGAACCGTGTTCGACAGGGTTGATGCGTCGCAGGTTCCCGGCGTCGGATAGACGGTGTGCACCTGAGCGGCGGCGCGCTCCTCATCCTGGCTGCGGATGGTGTTGCGAACCCAGAGGTAGCCGACAACAACGGTCACGATGAGGACGAGGAGGAGCAGGAGGACTCCGCCCAGCACCAGGGCACGGCGCAGACCGTAACGGGGCTGAGGCGAGATCGGCTTGCGCAGGCGTCCGCTGCGGGGCTGGTCCGGGCCTTGCGGGATCGAGTCGGGGGCGCCGGTGAGCCGCCCGCCGCCGATGTGGGCCCACTGGATGCCCTTGCCCCAGCTGTTTCGACGACGATCAGAACGTGCGGCCTGAGTCGAGCTCGTCCGGGCGGAGCGGGCGGTTCCCGGAGCGGCCTGCCGTGAGCGTGCCGGCGAGGACCCCTGAGCGCCCTGGGAGGAGGGCCGACGGTTCTTGCCGACCTGTCCTCTCTGCGCTCCTTTACCCGCCTGGGAGGACTTGCCCGAGTGCCCGCCGGCGGGCCTGCTCGTCTGCCCCGAGTGCAGGGGATGTCCGGTCGACTTGGCTCCCGAAGCACGACCCCCGCGCCCCTTGGCCTGGGAGGACCTGGCCGATGAGGAGGACTGTCCTGCGCCCGATCGCGGCCCGCCGCCGGTTCCTCCCTGCCGGAGGGGCCGGGACTGGGAGCCCGAGGACGAGCGCCCTGATGAGGAGCCCGCGCCGCGACGGGCCGAGCCTCGTCGTCCTGCGCTTTCCCCATGGTTGCGTCCGCGTCCTTTGGCCATGGTCACGACTCTACCGGCGTCATGGCCCCAGGACCGTGAGCGCCCCGCCCCGGCGGTGCGCAGATCGGTGCATTCAATACGCCGACTCGGTACTCGGCTAGGGAAGCCGGTAGGTGGCGCCGTCATCATCGGTGGCGATGAGCCCGTCGGCCAGGAGCGTGGCCAGGGCGCGTGCGGGCTGATCGGGATCGGGAGCACCGCCGGAGGATCGCACACCCGCCCTGGTGGCGCAGGCCACGAGCTCACCTGCGTCGACGGACTGCCCGTCGGCGGCCTCCCGCAGGCGGGCCATGACCAGTCCGCGGGCCTGGCGGTCGGTGCCGTGCCAGGCCTGGGTGCGACGTCGGCCCGCATGGATGTCCGCGGGGCGGCCGGCGGCCAGCCAGGCGCAGCTCGCCCGCCACGGGCAGGCGCCGCAGTCCGGTTCCCGGGCGGTGCACACCAGGGCGCCGAGCTCCATGACGGCCACCGACCAGTGGGCGGCGGCGGGGTCGTCGTCGGGCAGCAGGTTCAGTGCCCGCTCGCGCTCGGCCCGGTTGAGGCTGGGGGCGGGAAGGGCCTGGCCTCCGACGGCGCGGGCCAGGACCCGCCTGACATTCGTGTCCAGCACGAGGGCGCGCCGACCGTGAGCGAAGGCCAGGACCGCGCCGGCCGTGTACTCCCCCACCCCGGGCAGGGCCAGGAGGGCATCGAGATCGTCGGGCAGGACGCCGCCGTGCTGATCGACGACGCTGCGGGCGCACTCGATGAGCCGCAGGGCACGGCGCGGGTAGCCCAGGCGCCCCCAGACCCGCAGCACCTCGGCGGTGGGGGCCTGGGCGAGCTCGGTGGGGCCGGGCCAGCGTCGCATCCACTCCTGCCAGGCGGGGATGACGCGGGCCACCGGGGTCTGCTGGCTCGCGACCTCCGAGACGAGGACCTCCCACGGCGTCGTACCGGGCCGGCGCCACGGCAGATCGCGGGCGTGGACGTCATACCAGGCCATGACGTCCTGCGCCGGGGGCTCAACCGGATCGACGCGCGGCGTCACCGGTGCGACCGCGGGCACGATGTGCACGGGCGGCGCCGGCTTGTCCGGGGTCGCCGCAGTGAGCGTGTCATGAGGGGCGGAACGGGCAGGCACAGGGGACACCGTAGCGGTAACGACTGGACGGGGCTCAGATGAGGGAGGACGGGCAGGTCGCAGGTGTCCACCCGGCGGATATCAGCACCGCACCGGCGTTGTCAGGTACCACTGCGCCCGCAGCCCTGAGACGTCATGAGACAACACCTTCGTCAGAAGCGCCCCAGGCCCTGACGGCGCTCCTGACGCTCCCGGGCCCCCTGTTGAATGCCCAGGACACCATTCAGCTCGACGTACTCACCCGTCTCCTGGGTGTACCCGCGCACGACGGCCCACTCCCAGATGCGGTCCAGCTCGGCGGAGCCCTTGCTCTCCAGCGCCCGGGCGCTGATACCGGACCAGGTCAGACCGGCCAGGGCGACGGCCTTGCCGTCGGTGTTGACGACGTGAGCCTCGGCGTGACGGATCTGGATCCTGCCGGCGGCGGCGTTCAGAGCCGCCGGCGCACCGGAGACCTTGACGAACAGACCCGTGCGCGACCGGGGCCAGGGGAATGTCGTGGCCTCTGCCGCCGGCCCCGATGTGGATGCCGGTGGCGTCGAGAACCGTGCGCACCGACATGAGGAGCAGAACGGCAAGCGACACGACTATCCCGAGCAGCAGCAGGATGACGAAGGCTGTGATCGTTCCCCCATCACCGAGGTAGATGAGGTTCCAGACCGCACCGGACAGGCACACCAGCGCGAAGCCTCCGCCCACGAGGAACTGGATGCGGCTGGCGGTCGTCGCCGTGGGCTTGAGGACCAGCTTGTCCTGCTCAACGGGGATCGGGCCGAGCTGGGAGGGCCGGTAGTCGGGCTGCGGGGCCGAGGAGGACTGCGGGCCCGCCGGAACGCCGTGGGGAGCCGACTGACTCACTCCGGGCTGTCCGACCTGCTGACCGTACGGGCCGGCACCGGTCTGACTCGCCTGCCCGTACTGAACCTGAGGTCCAGGGGCACCGGATTGACCGTACTGCCCGTACGGGCCGGGCTGACTGTAGGGACCGCTGACCGGTGGCTGACTCATGAGCACTTTCCTCAGGGTTTCTTCGAAGACACGGGGACCTGGCAGGACCTCGCCAGGCTACCGACTCGGTGCTGAGACGGGCTCAGGCAGAACTCCCCATCCACCCGGCCCGCACGTGACTGCTCTCGACAGCTACCTGTCACCGGTGAGGCGGCGCAGCACGCGCACCCTCGAGGACCACACCGCGGGACGGACGACCGTGCCCGTGGCCTCCCGTTCGGCGTTGTCGAAGAGGTCCTCGACGACGGCGTCGTGCAGAGGCTGGATGGGGGCGTTGATGACGCGTTCGTGAACGTTGCGGATCATGGGCGCTCCTCCACGGTGGTCGTACGGCTGTCACACAGTTGTCGGTTGCTTGCCCGGAAGGATCGCGCCCGATCATGCAGCCACGCAGAGCCACGGCACGCCGCCCTGCACCCGCGCGCCCGGCCCACTCAGCCTGATCGACTCACAGGTGCAGGAGCATGCGGGCGTTGCCCAGGGTGTTGGGCTTGACCCGGGCCAGGTCGAGGAACTCGGCCAGGCCGTCGTCGTGGGAGCGCAGCATCTCGGAGAAGACGTCCGCACCCACCGGCGTACCATCGATGGGCTCGAATCCGTGGGCGCCGAAGAACGGCTCCTCGAAGGTCAGGCAGAACACGCGCTTGAGTCCCATCTCCCGGGCCTGCGTGATGAGCTCGCGCAGGATGGCCGAGCCGAGCCCCGTCCCCAGGACCTCGGGGTGGACGGCCAGAGTGCGCACCTCGGCGATGTCGTCCCACATGATGTGCAGAGCCCCGCAACCCACGATCCTGGGGGCGGCCAACGGTTCTCCTCCGTCTCCTCCCCCATCTCTTCCGTCGTGGCCGACGCCGCCCGGGACCTCCTCGGCGACGATGAACTCCTGGATGTCCTCGAAGTAGGAGATGAGGTCCTTGGCGATGAGGACGCGGCGCTCGGCGTAGGGGCGCACCAGCTCGGCGATGGCGCGTACGTCCGCCGGGCGCGCCGGCCGCAGGACGCGGAGCACGCCGTCGGCCCCGTAGAGCTCGACCCGGTGCGTCGGCCGACCAGCGGGTCGATGCTCGTCTGTGGTGACAGCCGTGCTACTCATCGTCATCCGTGTTCCGTAGAGATTCCGTAGGGCTCAGTTCTGGTCTTACGCCCCACGATCCGCTGCTCCACCGGCGACGTCGGGGCCATGAGCAGACCGCGGCGCGATCCGGGCCCACATCCTGCCATGTTCACGGCTCATCGAGAACCGCCTCCCACCTGCCCCCGGGCATCGGCGAGATCGAGGACGGCGCGTGCGGTGGCGTCGTCGACGATGAGATCGGTGGCGATCCGGGCGCGCAGCGCGGCCAGCAGGGCGCGGGCCTTCCCTGTCCCTGCGGCCACGCACAGGCGGCGCGGAATCCGGGTGAGCTGGGCGGGAGTCGGCCCCGTGGCCCGGGCGTTGAGGGTGACGTCACGCCAGGAGCCGTCGGAGCGCAGCAGGACGGTGCACACGTCCCCCACCACGTTCTGGCGGCGCAGGACGGCCTGGTCCCGAGCGGTGAGGTGGCCGCCCTCATAGACCTGGGAGGGCAGAGCCCCGTTGAGGGCATCGAGGGCGCCGACACCGAAGACGGCCAGGCTCGCGCGCCGCGCCACCGACAGGACCCGTTTGACCGAGCGCTCCGACCACATGGCCTCGCGGGTGGCCACATGGTCGAAGAAGGCCGGCACCGGGAAGGAGATCGTGCGAGCTCCCAGCGACAGGCGCATCCGGGAGAGGACCTCACCGGCGCTGGGCCCCTCGCGCACGGGATCCGAGGCGCCGTTGAGCTGGACAACGGTCAGTCCCGGCACGGGGCGCGAGGGCAGGGCGGCGCTGACCTCCGACATGGTGGTGCCCCAGGCGACGCCGACGACGAGGCCTCCTGCACCAGCGTCCTGGGCGGCCCCGGCGGGCCCACGGGGGGTCTCGTCGTCGGAGCCAGCCGGTCCCGGCTTATCAGTCCCTCCGCTCCCGCCCTGCTCGGCCAGGGCCTCGATGAGGTCGACCATGCGCGCGGCGGCGACTGAGGCGACCTGCTGGAGACGGTGGATCTCCGTGGTGCCCTCGCGCACCGGAACGATGTGCGTGCGGACCCCGAAGACCTGCGCCATCCGCCCCTCCAGAGAGCCTGCGCCACCGGGCTGGACGAGGCTGACCCGCACGATGCCCTCCTGGCGGGCACGCGCCAGGAGCCGGGAGACGGTCGAGCGCGACACCCCCAGGTGGTGGGCGATCACCTCCATCGTCTCGCCCTGGACGTAGTACATGGAGGCCGCCTCATAGGCACGCAGGAGGCCACCGGGGTCGGCGGTGCTCACCGCGCGCCCGGCCGCATCAGAAGCGGTTCTGCCAGTCACGCCATCCTCCTTCTCCTCCCGTCGACGACGGGGCCGTTCCACACAGCGGGAGGGCACGATCCTCCCGCGTACGACGTCGGATGTCCTGGCGAGGAGGACTGCCCACATAGATAAGCGGACATTCTTGTGGATACCTCGAAAGCCATCTGCACATTAGTGCACATATCTTGCGCATTCTCCCATACGCCACGGACAGTGGTGCCCGCCACCACAGAAGGGCCGTGCGAGCGCGACGGAACGCAGCGGGCCCCGGCACCGGAAGCCGGGACTCGGTCTGCATCCGGTCCGGCACCCCGGTCAACGCCGACCGGCCCCGTAGAGCCCCATCAGTTCGACCTCACGACACGTAGGAGCCCAGGAGCCATGACCTCCACCCGCAAGCCCTCCTCCAAGAAGTCCTCCGTCCGCAGCTCCGGCCCGACCGCTCCCGCCTCGCCCTCCTACCCCGCCCCCACCCACGACACCGCGCTCAACGCCCCCCAGCGCGAGCACGCCCTGGAGGAGATGTCGCTCGGCCGAGGGCCTGGACGTGCTGGTCGTCGGCGGAGGCGTCACCGGTGCCGGCATCGCCCTGGACGCCGCGGCCCGCGGCCTGCGCACCGGCATCGTGGAGATGGGCGACTGGGCCTCGGGCACCTCCTCGTGGTCCTCCAAGCTCGTCCACGGCGGCCTGCGCTACCTCTACCAGCTCAACTTCGCCCTCGTGCACGAGGCCCTCACCGAGCGCGGCCGCCTGCTGAGCACCACCGCGCCGCACCTGGTCAAGGCCCAGCCCTTCCTGTGGCCGCTCAAGCACCACTACGAGCGCTCCTACTCCGCCGTCGGCGTGGGCATGTACGACGCCCTGGCCCTGGCCGGCGCCCGAGGCCGCAAGACCGTGCCGATCCAGCGCCACCTGGGCCGCAAGGGCACCTCCGCCCTGGCCCCTCCCTGGACACCAGCGGCCTGGCCGGCTCCATCCGCTTCTTCGACGCCCGGGTCGACGACGCCCGCCTGGTCATCGACCTGCGCGCACCGCCGTCGGCCTAGGGGGCGCTGACGCCAACCGCACGAAGGTCACCGGCTTCCTCACCGACGAGCGCGGCCACGTCCACGGCGCCCGCATCACCGACCTGACCACCGGCACCGCCCACGAGATCCGGGCCAAGCGCACCATCAACGCCGCAGGCGTGTGGACCGAGGACGTCCAGGACCTGGCCACCGACGCCGGCGGTCTGAAGGTCCTGGCCTCCAAGGGCATCCACATCGTGGTCCCCAAGGAGGCCATCGACGCCGAGACCGGCGTCTTCCTGCGCACCGAGAAGTCGGTCCTGTTCATCATTCCCCTGGCCCGAGTACTGGGTCATCGGCACCACCGACACCCCCTGGGACCTGGACGTCTCCAAGCCCGTGGCCACCGCCGCCGACGTCGACTACATCCTCGAGCACGCCAACTCCGTGCTGTCGCGGCCCATCACCCACGATGACATCATCGGCGTCTACGCGGGGCTGCGCCCCCTGCTCCAGCCCAAGCTCAAGCCGGGCGCGGAGGCCGCCTCCACGAAGGTCTCCCGCGAGCACACGGTCACCCGGATCGCCCCTGGGGCTGACCGCCATCGCCGGGGGCAAGCTGACCACCCTACCGGGTCATGGCCGCCGACGCCGTCGACCACGCCCTGGGCGAGGCCCTGCCCACGCCCACCCCTGCGCCACGCAGGAGCTGCCCCTGGTGGGTGCGGCCGGCTACCACGCCCTGGCCAAGCGGGCCGGACGGATCGCCGGCGAGCGCGGCTGGACCCTGGCACGGGTCACCCACCTGCTGGACCGCTACGGCGACGAGACCCCGGCCCTGCTGGAGGCCATCGACGCCGCCGGCCCCGAGGCGCGCCTGGGCGAGCCGCTGGCGGAGGCCCCCACCTACCTGCGCGCCGAGGTCGCCTGGGCCGTCACCCACGAGGGCGCCGAGAGCCTCGACGACGTCCTGCTGCGCCGGGTGCGACTGGACCTCTCACGCCGCGACCGGGGCCTGGCCGCCGCCGACGAGATCCTGGCGATCATGGCGCCGCTGCTGAGCTGGTCGGAGGATGACGTCGCCGCCCAGAAGGAGGCCTACGCCCAGCGCGTGGCCCAGATCGCCGCGGCCGAGGCCGAGCTGACTGACGCCGCCGCAGTGGCGCACATCACCGAGCCGATCTAGTCTCCTGCTGGCCGAGCGGACCGCACCCGGTACCGCTCGGCCCGCGGGATCCCCGTGGCGCCCGCAGATTCCGGCGGAGGCGGGCACCGCGACCACCCACCACCAACACACCGGACCTCGCAGTCCCGAATAGACCCGCACACCGTCGTGCAGAAAGAGAGCCGCACATGTCTGCGACCCTGACCCAGATCTTCGCCTCGGAGGCCCTGGGGACGTTCCTCCTCATTCTTCTGGGCTGCGGCGTCGTCGCCGGTGTCCTGCTGCCCACCTCCAAGGCCAAGGACAGCGGCTGGATCGTCATCACCATGGCGTGGGGACTGGCGGTCTTCGTGGGTGTGTACGCCGGCTACAAGACCGGCGCGCACCTCAACCCGGCCGTGACCATCGGCCTGGCGGTCGCCGGACGAGACCTGGCCGACGGGATCCCAGCGACGGCGACCACCATCCCCGTCTACATCGCCGCCCAGATGGTGGGCGCCATGGCGGGTGCCGCCACCGTCTGGCTGTCCTACAAGAAGCAGTTCGACCAGGAGGCCGACGCCGCCAGCAAGCTCGCCGTGTTCGCCACCGGCCCGGCGGTGCGCTCCTACGGCTGGAACGTCGTGACCGAGGCCGTGGGCACCTTCGTCCTGCTGGCCTGGATCATCGCCTCGGGCAAGACCCCCTCGGGCCTGGGCCCGCTGGCCGTGGCCCTGGTCGTCGTCGTCATCGGTATGAGCCTGGGCGGTCCCACCGGCTACGCCATCAACCCGGCCCGCGACCTGGGCCCGCGCATCACCCACACCCTCCTGCCGATCCCCGGCAAGGGCGACTCGGACTGGGCCTACTCCTGGGTCCCGGTCGTCGGCCCGATCATCGGCGCCGTCGCCGCCGGGCTCATCGTCCCCCACGTCGCCGGGCTGTTCTGAGTCCGCACGACCCCCGTACCGCATCCGCAATCGCTGCCGAGCGCAGCCCTCACCACCGCCCCCTCACACCGCAGTGAAAGGACATTCCTTGAGCCCCAACAGCACTGAGAAGAAGTACGTCCTGGCCATCGACCAGGGTACGACCTCCTCACGCGCCATCCTGTTCAACCACGACGGCGAGATCGTCGCCGTCGACCAGAAGGAGCACGAGCAGATCTTCCCGCGCGCCGGCTGGGTCGAGCACGACGCGAACGAGATCTGGGACAACATCCGCTCCGTCGTCGGCGAGGGTGCTGGTCAAGGCGCAGATCAACCGCCACGAGATCGCCTCGGTGGGCATCACCAACCAGCGCGAGCGCCGTCGTGGGACAAGAACACCGGCGAGCCCGTCTACAACGTCATCGTCTGGCAGGGACACCCGCACCCAGAAGATCTGCGACCGCCTGGCCGGCGAGGACGGCCCGGACAAGTACAAGGACCGCGTCGGGCCTGGGGTCTGACCACCTACTTCGCCGGCCCCAAGGTCGCCTGGGATCCTGGAGAACGTCGAGGCGCCCGCGAGCGCGCCGAGGCCGGCGACCTCCTCATGGGCACCATGGACACCTGGACGCTGTGGGAACCTCACCGGCGGGGTCAACGGCGGCGTGCACGCCACCGACGTCACCAACGCCTCGCGCACGATGCTCGCGAACATCGACACCCTGGACTGGAACCCGGAGATCTGCGCGACATGGGCATCCCCGTCTCCATGCTCCCCGAGATCCGGCCCCTCCTCCGGGCGTCTTCGGCTACGGCCGCAAGAACGGTCTGCTGGTGGACACACCCATCAGCGGCATCCTCGGCGACCAGCAGGCTGCGACCTTCGGGCAGGCCTGCTTCGAGAAGGGCCAGGCCAAGAACACCTACGGCACCGGCTGCTTCATGCTCATGAACACGGGCACCACCCCGGTGCGCAGTGAGAACGGGCTGCTGACCACCGTGTGCTACCAGATCGGGGACGAGCCGGCCGTCTACGCCCTGGAGGGCTCGATCGCCGTGGCCGGCTCACTGGTGCAGTGGCTGCGCGACAACCTGGGCATCATCGCCGACTCCAAGGACATCGAGGCCCTGGCCTCCAGCGTCGAGGACAACGGCGGGGCCTACTTCGTGCCGGCCTTCTCCGGGCTGTTCGCCCCGCACTGGCGTCCTGACGCCCGCGGCGCCCTGGTGGGCCTGACCCGCTACGTCAACAAGGCGCACATCGCCCGGGCCGTGGAGGAGTCGACCGCCTACCAGACCCGCGAGGTCCTCGAGGCCATGAACGCCGATTCAGGGCAGGCCCTCACCGAGCTGAAGGTCGACGGCGGCATGACCCGCGACGAGCTGCTCATGCAGTTCCAGGCCGACCAGGTGGGCGTGCCCGTGGTGCGTCCGAAGGTCGCCGAGACCACGGCGCTGGGGGCCGCCTACGCCTCCGGTATCGCGGTGGGCTTCTGGTCGGGCACCCAGGACGTCATCGACAACTGGGCCGAGGACAAGCGCTGGGAGCCGACCATGGAGGAGGCCGAGCGCGAGCGGCTCTTCCGCAACTGGAACAAGGCCGTCCAGCGCACCCTGGACTGGGTCGACGAGGACGTCGTCGAGTAGGAGCCGACGTCCGGCAGCACTCAGGCGACGCTCGCCGGCACCGCCTGACCGCCCACGCCTGAGCGCCGCCGACGGGTCCCGTCTCCCCACGGGGCCGTCGGCGGCGCCCTAGCGCGCCACTAGTCCTCTCATACACTGTTGACCGGCTCGAATGGTCGGTAGATTCCTGGGTGGTGCTCTCCGGCCCGCTCCGCGGAGTCCTTCCCGTCCCCCTTGCGAGGAGTCCCTGCATGACGGCTCACCCATCCGCTGCCCACGTGTCCCCGCCCGCCTCGGCGCCCGTCGGCCTCGACGCCGGCACTGCCCGTCGACGAGTCCGACGAGCTCTCCGGCGCCGGCGGCTCCTCCGACGCCCGCACGGGCGAGGGATCCTCGAGCGGATCGAGTGGGACCGACGTCGTACGCATCGCGGTGGTGGGCCTGGCGGCACTGGGCGCCTGGGTCGCGAGCGCGACCGGCACCCCGGCTGGGCCGTGGGCGCCGTCGGGGCGGTGACGCTGGCGGTGGGCTGCTGGCCGATCATCGTCGAGGCGGCCGGCGACCTGCGCGAGCGGCGCATGAGCATGGAGCTGTCGATGCTGCTGGCCATCGTGGCGGCCGCAGCCATCGGCGAGTGGGTGACCGCCCTGGCCGTGACCGTCTTCGCGCTGTGCGCCGAGGTCCTCGAGGAGCTGTCGATGGATCGCGGGCGCGACGCCCCTGACCGATCTCATGTCCTTCCCTGCCGCAGACCGCGCGGGTGGTGGGACCGGACCGCGGAGTCGGCTGAGTCCGCCGAGGCCTCCGTCCCGCAGCATCACCGATGTCCCCGTGGATGAGGTGCGCCCGGGGCAGGTCATCGCCCTGAGCCCCGGGGGCCGGGTACCTGTCGACGGCGTCATACGCACCGGCCGGGCCGACGTCGACCAGTCCCGGATCACCGGGGAGGCGCTGCCCGTGCAGGTCGGGTCCGGGCGACCGCGTCCCGCTGGATCCATCACCCGCGGCGCCCTGGAGATCGAGGTGGAGCGGGTCGGCGAGGAGTCCTCGTACGGGCGGATCGTGGCGGCGGTGCGCCGTGCACAGTCGTCGCGTGCTCCGGTCCAGCGCCTGGCCGACCGTCTGGCGGCCCGCATCGTCTACCTGGCGCTGGCGGCGGCCCTCGTCACCTTCCTGGTCACCCGGGACGTGCGCGCCACGATCTCGGTCATCATCGTGGCCGGGGCCTGCGGGGTGGCCGCGGGCACTCCCCTGGCGGTTCTGGCGGCCATCGCCCGCGCCGCCCGCTGCGGGGCCTTCGTCAAGGACGGCACCCATCTGGAGCAGCTCTCCGCGGTGGACACGGTGGTGATGGACAAGACCGGGACCCTCACCGTGGGCGCGCCCTGGGTCGCGAGCGTGCATCCCACCGAGGACGCCGCAGGAGAGGACGAGGTACTCGCCCTTGCGGCTGCGGCGGAGTGGAACTCCGAGCACCCGATCGGCCGGGCCATCTACTCCGAGGCCGCCGTGCGCGACCTGACGGTGCCGGTGCCGGGCGACGTCACCTACTCCCCCGGAGCCGGCGTGAGCGCCCACGTCGAAGGGCGCCGGATCACCGTGGGGCGCCGCCAGGGGCAGGGGGCACCAGGCAGACCGAGCCACCACGGCTCCGATGACGCCATCGCACTGAGCGCCGGGTCCGACCCGGAGGCGCCCTCGGCCACCTCGGTGGTGGAGGTGCGGTCCGACGGACAGCTCCTGGGCACCATCGCCCTGACCGACAGGCTGCGTCAAGGGGCGGCCACCGCCGTGCGCGACCTGAGTGACATGGGGCTGGAGGTCCTCATGCTCACCGGCGACTCGGCCGCCTCCGCACGCCACGTGGCCGGCCTGCTCGGCCTGACCGAGGATCAGGTGCGCGCCGACCTGCTGCCCACCGACAAGGAGGAGGTCGTCGACTCGCTGCGCCGGGCGGGCAAGTGCGTGGCCATGGTGGGCGACGGAGTCAACGACGCCCCCGCCCTGGGCGCCGCCGACGTCGGCATCGCCATGGGAACCGGTACGGACGTGGCCCGCGAGGCCGGGGACGTGGTGCTCGTGGGATCCGCCCCGGCCGACCTGGTCGAGACCGTGCGGGTGGCCCGCCGGGCCCGGCGCATCATCATGGTGAACTTCGTGGGCACGGTGGTGGTCGACGTCGTCGGCATGATCGCCGCCGGGCTGGGGCTGCTGGGGCCGGTGGCCGCGGCGCTCGTGCACGTCGTCTCCGAATCCGCCTTCATCCTCAACTCGGCCCGACTGGTGCCCCGGCGCACCCGCAGGCGCTGAGTCGGCCGGCCACCAGTACGAGCCATGGCACCGGGAGCCGGTACGGACGGCCGCGAGCACCATCACGATCCCGGCAGCCTCGGACACCGCGCCCTCCTCCTCACTTTCACCTGGAAGGCTGTGCGAAGACGGCACGCGGCCACGCCACGTGGTGCACAAGTCATCGTCGCCGTGGCATGATCGTTAGGCCTTAGTACCCAGGACGTAACAACGCGGCTGCCAGCCCAGCCCCGTTCGCGACCTGGACGACCCCATCAGTACTCACAGTGGAGTAGCCATGACGCCAGCCGTCCTGTCAGTCCTGCCAATGCATACGGCACCACTCGCCCCAGCCTTGGCGGCACAGTCCGACACCTTCACGCCGTCGACCACCGCCGTGGGAGGCAACGTCTACCTCACCGCCGCCGTGGGCCTGCTGCCGCTGGTGGTGTTCTTCGTCCTCATGGGCGTGTTCAAGGTGGCCACCCACTGGTGCGCCCTCATCTCCCTGGTGATCGCAGCCTTCACCGCGGTCGCCCTGTTCCACATGCCGGTGGGCATGACGGTCATGAGCGCCACCCAGGGCATGGCCCTGGGATTCGTCCCGATCATCTACATCATCATCGCGGCCGTGTGGCTCTACAACCTCACTGACGTCTCGGGTCGCTCCAAGGACCTCAAGGCCGTGTTCAACGTGATCGGCAAGGGCGACATGCGCGCCCAGGCCCTCATCGTGGCCTTCTCCTTCTGCGGCCTGCTTGAGGGGCTGGCCGGTTTCGGCGCCCCGGTGGCCATCGCCGCCGCCATGGTGGCGACCCTGGGTCTGCCCAAGCTCAAGGCGGCCGTCGTCGTCATGGTCGGTAACGCCATCAACGTGGGCTTCGGCGCCATGGCCATTCCCACCACGACGGCCGGCAAGCTCGGCGGCCAGGAGCCGGTGACGGTCGCGACCGCCATGGGGCACCTGACCTGGGTGTTCTGCGCCTTCATCCCGCTCCTGCTGCTGTTCATCCTCGACGGCGCGCGCGGCGTCAAGCAGCTGTGGCCGCTGGCCATCGTCGCGGGACTGGCCACCGGGGTCGGTCACTTCTTCACCCCTCGATCTCCCTACGAGCTCACCGCCGTGCTGGCCTCCCTGCTGGGACTGGCCGCCTCCTACGTCTTCCTGCTGGTGTGGACCCCCACGACCCCTGAGGAGTACCGCTCCCAGGGTGGCCGCCGACGACGCCCCCCGACCGCGAGCGCGTCATCCTGGCCCCTGCTGCCCTACGTCCTGGTGGTGGTCATCATCGCCACCACCAAGCTGTGGACCCTGGGCGTCAATCTCGACAAGGCCTTCAAGGCCACCGACCTGAAGATCGAGTGGCCCGGCGTGTACGGCCAGCTCCTCGACGCCAAGGGCGAGGCCTCCAAGAGCGCCGTCTACAACCTTCAGACCCTGTCCAACCCGGGCACCTGGATCTTCCTGACCGCCATCATCGTCACCTTCATCTACGCGGCGCGCTCGGTGCCGGGCAAGTTCGAGATGAGTGTGGGCAAGGGCTTCGCCACGCTGGCCAAGACCTGCTACACGCTGCGCATGGCGATCCTGACGATCGCCGCCGTCATGGCCCTGGCCTACGTCATGAACTTCTCCGGCCAGACCTCCGCGATCGGTGCGGCCCTGGCCGCCACGGGCGCCGCCTACGCCTTCCTCTCCCCGGCCCTGGGCTGGGTGGGGACCGCCGTGGCCGGCTCGGCGACGAGCGCGGGCGCCCTGTTCGCCAACCTGCAGGCCACCGCCGCCCAGGGGGCCGGGCTCGACCCGAAGATCCTGCTGGCCGCCAACACCATCGGTGGCGGGCTGGGCAAGATCGTCTCCCCGCAGAACCTGGCCATCGCCTCGACCGCGGTGGACGCACCCGGTACGGACGCCGAGATCCTCAAGAAGGCGGCGCCCTACTCCATCGGGCTGCTGCTCTTGCTGGGCACTCTCGTGTTCCTGGCCTCCCAGTTCGGACTGGGCGTCTGAGCCTGTCGGCCACCGACTCCCACGCACGGCGCCCCCGGATTCTTCGCGGTTCCGGGGGTGCCGTGCGTGCACCCACTCCTCCGGCTTCAGTGGCGAAAGCGAGGCGATTCTGCTGGGATGGGCGCGAAGGAGGGCCCCGCGATGACTCATGCTCCCCTGGCTGCTGGACGCAGGCACACCGTCCGCTGTCTCCCCAACGGTCAGGTGGTCGCCGTCGGAGCGGATGACGCCGGAGAGTGCCGGGTCTTGCAGTGGCGAGGCGTCATCGCCGTCGCGGCGGGCAGCGTCCATGCGGCCGCCAACACCGGCCGGTCCCACACGCTCGGCCTGTGCGACGACGGAACGGTGCTGGCCTGCGGCTGGAACGCGCAGGGGCAGTGCGACGTCCAGAGCTGGCGAGACGTCGTCGCCATCGCCGCCGGATGGAGATTCAGCGCAGGACTGCGCATCAACGGGACAGTGGTGGCGACTGGCCGCAGTGCCGAGGGGCAAAGGCAGGTCGACCACTGGCGCGAGATCATGGACATCAGCTGCGGCGACTGGCACACGGTGGCCGTTCGGGCCGACGGGAGCGTCTGCTCGGCCGGCAACAACACCGCCGGCCAGTGCGAGGTGCACGACTGGCGCCGGATGCGCGCGGTCTCCACGGGCTACCTCCATACCCTCGGCCTGCTGGGAAACGGCACTGTTCGCGCGGCCGGGCGCCCGGAGTTCTGGTCGGGGATCGAGAGCTGGACCGATATCACCGCCGTGGCGGCGGGCAGCTATCACAGCGTCGGACTCGAGGGCCGACGGCACGGTCGTCGCAGCAGGGCAGGGTCGGAGGCCGGTCAGTGCGACGTGGGCCGTTGGCACGACATCGTGGCCATTGCGGCGGGCGCGGCCCACACCGTGGGCCTACGCGCCGACGGCGGCGTCGTCGCCACTGGCTCCAACAGTCACGGCCAGCTCGAGGTCGGGGCCTGGTCCGCCGGCTGAGCCCGATGCTTCCGCGAAGACGCACCTTGGGGCTCGAGGACGGATGCCCGGATCACGTCCCTCAAACCTCGACGTGCGTCCTCGACGGCACTCACGGCCGACGGACACCGTCGTAGGCTCCGCGGGTCTCACAGGCCCCGCAGGATCAGGCCCAGCCCCGAGCGCAGCTGGCCGATCACCTCGTCAGACTCCGTTGGCGGGGCGTTGAGCAGGTCGAGGGCCAGCCCATTGACGAGGGCGGTCACCAGGCGCGCCCCCTCGGCGGGTGACAGGTCCGCGCGCATACGACCGGCCTTCCGCACATCCGCCAGAACACCCTCGACCCAGGTACGCATGATCTGGAGCGCCTCCCAGTAGGGATCGGCCAGCCAGGGCCTGGTGGATGCGGCAGCACCGAAGGCGACCCAGGCGGCCGCGTCCTCACGCTGCACGGCCCCGGTCGGCAGAAGCTCGGCAAGAGCCCTCACGAAGGTCTCCGGCTGCGCGGGGTCGACCTCGTGAGAGACCACGCGGCCGGCCTGGCGCTGGACGGAGCGGATGAGGGCGTCGGTCAGTAGGGTTCGCCGGCTCGGCGAGCGGTACTGAACGGTGCCCGGGGCGACGCCGAGCCGGGCGGCCACGCTGCGAACACTGACCCGGTCGAAGCCCTCCTCGGCGATGATCGCGATGGTGGCGTCAGCGGTCATGCTCACGGCCGGTGACATCGGGGTGTCGAGGACCGATTGCCGGTTCGTCTCCTGGTCCATGACGCTCTCCTCCGTCGCTCTGTCACCTCAGTTCCTTCACGGACGCCATCCGCCGTCGCTCATCCCGCACGGACTTCCCTGGGCGCTCACGGCGGTTGCCTCACCAGACCGTATCCCTCGTACGATCGTATGAGAACTGTCGTACGGTCGTACGACAACAGCCGTTCAACGATCAGAGGCACCCCATGGAACACGCCGCAACACTGGCAGGACTCGCCCTGCTGGACTCCACCAGCCTGGGCACGCTGGTCATCCCGATCGCTCTCGTCGTGCGCAGCCGTCGCGTGGACCGCGGGCCGATGACCATCTACCTGACCACCGTGTGCCTGGTGTACCTCGGCCTCGGGATCGCCCTCGTGGCCGGCTTCGACCTCATCAGTACCGCCGCGGCACGCCTGGCCCACACCGAGACGGCACAGTGGGCGACCCTCGTCATCGGAGTGGCGCTGGCGGGTTTCGGCATCCTCAGCCCCAACCCACCCAAGCCCGAGCCCGGAACGGATTCTCTGGGGAGCCGTCCCACCCCCGCCTCAGCCGGGGCGATGGTCGTTCTGGGACTGGGAGCCTCACTGGTCGAAGCCGCCACCATGGTTCCCTACATCGCGGCGACCGGGATCATCGCCTCCTCACCAGAGGCTTGGCCGGTACGGATCGTCACCTTGATCCCTGTACTGCCTGGTCATGATCGCACCCGCCCTCGTCCTGCTCGTCCTGGCCGATACGCTGGGGCAGCGCTTTTCTGCCCAAAGCTGGCCAGGATCGCTCCGCGACTGGAGTACGAGGCCAGGGTCACCTCCTGTGGGTCGCAGCGATCCTCGGTCTCCACCTCGCCGGGCGCAGCGCAGGCGCCCTGGGCCTGTTGGGTTAGCCGCACCGATCGAGGGACGTACTTTGCCGCACGAGGACTGCGTTCTCGACCGGCGAACCGCCGCCGCCGGCACCCGGCCATTCTGGCAGCGACACGCAGTCCTCGCCGCGAAAGTACGTCCCCGCCCTCAGTGCCTCCGACGGCGCCCGCGCACCCGCTCGAGGCCGCACCTCGAGCCCGCGGATCAGATAAGAGCAGTGACCGCATGACGCAATCCAGGCCTAGGACTTACCTCCCACACGCCGCGAGACGCCTCTGCCCGAACCACACTTCATCCCTGCACAGAATCTGCACCATCTCGCCGGAAAACCTGCCCTCGAGAGCAGAACCAACCGACCAGGGAGCCCGCCGTCGTCAGATGAGCGCGACCACCGGGCCCGTAGCCTGAGACACAGCCGAGGCCGCATCACATCCTGCTCCAGGCAGGCGAGTCCGGGCGGTCCTCGTGACAGTCTCAGCTACGACGTCGTGGAGGCATATCGTGCGAATCGCCCTTTTCGCCACCTGTCTTGCGGACACCATGTTCCCGCAGGCAGCGCAGGCAACCGTCACCATCCTGGAGCGCCTCGGCCACCAGGTCTGCTTCCCGGAGGGACAGGTCTGCTGCGGCCAGATGCACGCCAACACCGGCTACTTCAAGCAGGCCGCCAAGATCACGCGCAACCACGTGGAGACCTTCTCCCCGTCCTCGACGGCGAGTGGGACGCCATCGTCATCCCCTCGGGCTCGTGCACCGGCGCGGCCCGCCACGAGCAGGGCCTCGTGGCCCGAGCACGTGGGCGACACGGCCCTGGCCAAGCGGGTCGAGCAGATCGCCGCCCACACCTACGACCTCACCGAGCTGCTCATCGATGTCCTGGGCACCGAGGACGTGGGCGCCTACTTCCCCACACGGTCACCCTACCACCCCACCTGCCACTCGCTGCGCGTCGCCAAGGTCGCCGACCGCCCCTACCGCCTCCTCAAGGCCGTCGAGGCCCTCACCCTCATCGACCTGCCCGACGCCGAGGTCTGCTGCGGATTCGGTGGCACCTTCTCCATGAAGAACTCCGAGACCTCCACCGCGATGCTCGCCGACAAGATGAGCAACGTGATGTCCACGCGCGCCGAGGTCCTGTGCGCCGGCGACTACTCCTGCCTCATGCACATCGGCGGTGGCCTGTCCCGCGTCAACTCCGGGGTGCGCATCATGCACCTGGCCGAGATCCTGGCCTCCACCAAGGACGCGCCCTTCGAGGGCAACATCTCCTTCGCCCCCAAGCACGTCCAGCACACCGGTAGCTCTCAGCACGCACAGGCGGTGGCACGATGACACAGGTATTTCTGGGCATGCCCCACACGGGCGGGCTGGCGCACCGAGGTCGAGCAGCCCGAGGACACGCTGCGCTGGGGACCCACCTTCCCCGAGGGCGCGCACAAGACGCTGGCCAACACCCAGATGCGCCGCAACCTGGGCCACGCCACGCGCACCATCCGCTCCAAGCGCGCCGACCGCGTGGCCGAGATGCCCGACTGGGAGGACCTGCGCAACGCCGCCGAGGCCGTCAAGTTCGAGGTCGCCTCGCGCATGCCCGAGCTGCTGGAGCAGTTCGAGGCCAACGTGACCGCCCGCGGCGGAATCGTCCACTGGGCGCGTGACGCCGCCGAGGCCAACCGGATCATCACCGACATCATCGCCTCCAAGGGCGTCGACGACGTCGTCAAGGTCAAGTCGATGGCCACCCAGGAGACGAACCTCAACGAGTACCTGGCCGACCGGGGCATCACCGCCCACGAGACGGACCTGGCCGAGATGATCGTCCAGCTCGCCGACGACATGCCCTCGCACATCGTGGTGCCCGCCATCCACCGCAACCGCTCCGAGGTGCGCGGCATCTTCCTGGACCGCATGGATGACGCCCCGGCGGATCTCTCCGACGACCCGCAGGAGCTCACGGCCGCGGCCCGCTCACACCTGCGCAACAAGTTCCTGCACGCCTCGGTGGCCGTCTCCGGCACGAACATGGGTGTGGCCGAGACCGGCACGGTCTCGATCTACGAGTCCGAGGGCAACGGACGCATGTGCCTGACCCCTGCCGGACACGCTCATCACCCTCATGGGGCATCGAGAAGCTGGTGCCCCGCTTCCAGGACGTGGAGATCTTCTCCCAGCTCCTGCCGCGCTCGGCCACCGGTGAGCGCATGAACCCCTACACCTCCATGTGGACAGGTGTCACCGAGGGCGACGGCCCCAAGGAGTTCCACCTGGTGCTCATGGACAACGGGCGCACCAAGACCCTGGCCGACCCGGTGGGCCGCCAGGCCCTGGCCTGCATCCGCTGCGGATCGTGCATGAACATCTGCCCCGTCTACCAGCACACCGGTGGGCACGCCTACGGCTCGGTCTACCCCGGCCCGATCGGCTCGATCATCACCCCCCAGCTCACGCAGGGGCTGGCCGACGACGACCCGGTCCACACCCTGCCCTTCGCCTCCTCCCTGTGCGGGGCCTGCGGTGAGGTGTGCCCGGTCAAGATCGACATCCCCACGATCCTCGTCCACCTGCGGGCCCGCTCCGTGGACGTCAAGCGCCGCGTGGTGCCGGACGTGTGGGACGTGGCCATGAACGTCTCGGCCCCGGTGATGTCGAAGAGCTCGCTGTGGGAGGCCGCCTCGCAGACGGTCAAGGCCTCGGCGCTTCTGGGCGGCAAGGAGGGCAAGATCGGCGCTCTGCCCTTCCCGGCCTCCCTATGGACCGGGGCGCGCGACCTGCCGGTGGCCCCTCGGAGACCTTCCGCCAGTGGTGGCGGCGCACCCACCCCGAGGGCGAGACCCCCCTGAGCCAGGTCCCCGGCACCCGGGTCGGCCGCGGCCACCCGGACGGCTTCCCGGCCGATCCGCCACTGCCTCCCGGCGAGCCGGTGTCCGGCAGCGCGAGCGCCGACGGCGAGCCCGCCCCGGCCGCGCTGGACGCACGCTCAGCCATCATCAACCCTGAGCCGATCGCCCCGGAGGCATCCGCCACCCAGGCCCCGGCCGGCTCGACCAGCGAGGAGGAGCTGTGATGGATGCGAAGTCCGCGATCCTGGCCCGCGCCCGCGACGCGATCTCGCGGTCCCAGACCCGACCGGTGGGGCCGATCCCGCGCAACTACATCCGCTCCGGTGAGAATCCCCCCGGCTCCAAGCCCGTGGTCGACGAGATGATCGAGAAGCTCGAGGACTACTCGGCCGAGGTCATCGTCGCCCCCAAGGACGCCGCGATCCTGGATGCCATTGACGAGCTGCTCGGTGAGGCGCGCTCCGTCGTCGTCCCCGCGGGACTGCCCGAGGCCTACAAGGAGGCGGCCGCCCGCAACGGCCGCACCGTGGTGGAGGACTCCCGCCAGGAGGCCATCGCCACCCTCGACCTCAATGAGATCGACGCCGTGCTGACCTGCTCGCGTGTGGGCATCTCGATCTCGGGGACGATCGTCCTCGACGGAGAGCCGGACCAGGGGCGCCGGGCCATCTCACTGGTGCCGGACAAGCACGTCGTGGTTCTGGAGCGCGAGTCGATCATGCCGACGGTGCCGCAGGCCGTCGACGTCCTGGGCGAGCACCCCACGCGCCCGATGACGTGGATCGCCGGCGGCTCGGCCACCAGCGACATCGAGCTCGTGCGCGTCAACGGCGTGCACGGCCCGCGCAACCTGCGCGTCGTCATCGCCCACTGAGGTTCATCAAGCACCGCCCTCACTCCGCGTCGCCCGATGGCTCACCGCTCGGGCGACGCGGAGTCTTGTCGGTCTTCTCTGCTCCCGCAAGGATTCAGCGAGTGAGGCGGGCACCGGGACGGGCCGATGAGGTCGCCTGGGGCCGGCGCACACCGGTTTTCCATGAAGGCGGAGTTGACTGGAAGTGACTGGTGGCAGCATGGAAAGGACCTCTTCTTGACCACCTCACTGACTGAGTCGCCCCTGGCCCCCGACTATGACCGCTCCGCCATGATCACTGGGATCGTCCACATCGGCGTGGGTGGCTTTCACCGTGCCCACGAGGCCGTCTACCTCGACAGGCTCATGCGCAGGCGCGCCGGGGCCGGCCCCCGAGACGGCGCTGAGCCCATCAAACCGGGGGGATCCTGCCTGGAGTGGGGGATCTGCGGTGTCGGCCTGCTGCCCGGGGACGCACGGATGCGCGACGCGCTGGAGAGCCAGGGCCACCTCTACACCCTCATCCGCAAGCACCCCGGTGGGCTGCGCGACCCGGTGGTCATCGGCTCCATTCACGACTACCGCCTCGCCCCCGACGACCCCGAGGCCGTTCTGGCCCTCATGAGCAGGCCCACCACCCGAATCGTCTCGTTGACGATCACCGAGGGCGGCTACAACGTCGATGACGTCACCGGCGAGTTCCGCACCTTCAGCCCCGGGGCCGTCCACGACGCCACCCACCCGGGTGAACCGACGACGGCCTTCGGATACATCGTCGAGGCGCTGCGGCGGCGTCGGGCGGACGGAACCCCGCCGTTCACGGTGATGAGCTGCGACAACCTGCCCGGTAACGGGAAGGTGGCCCGCACGGCGGTGGTCTCCCAGGCGGCGATGAGCGACCCGGAGCTGGCCGACTGGATCGACGGGAGCGTCGCCTTCCCCAGCTGCATGGTCGACCGGATCACCCCGCAGACCACGCTGGCGGACATCGACGAGCTGCGACGCGGACTCGACATCGAGGACGCCTGGCCGGTGGTCTGCGAGCCCTTCACCCAGTGGGTGATCGAGGACGACTTCCCCGCCGGTCGGCCCCCGTGGGAGGAGGTCGGGGTGCAGATGGTCGACGACGTCGTCCCCTACGAGCTCATGAAGCTGCGCCTGCTCAACGCCTCCCACCAGGGGCTGGCCCACTGGGGGCGGCTGCTGGGGATGGAGTACGCGCACGAGGCCGCGGCCGATGCGGACATCGCCACCTGGGTGAGGGCCTATCTTGAGCGCGAGGCGCGGGCCACCCTGCGCTCGGTGCCGGGGATCGACCTGGACGAGTATGTGGACACGCTCTTCTGGCGCTTCACCAACGAGGCAATTGCGGACACGCTCTTCAGACTGGCGCAGGACGCCTCCAGCCGGATGCCGAAGTTCGTCCTGGGCACGGTGCGCGACAACCTGACTGCCGGCGGGCCGATCCGGCTGGGGGCTGCGATGGTGGCCGCCTGGGCACTGGGTGAGGAGGGCGTTGACGAGAACGGCGAGGAGATCGTCATCGACGACCCGCTGGCCGAAGAGCTCCTGCCCCTGGCGGCGGCTCAGAAAGCCGGCCATGAGACCGCCTTCATCTCCCATGAGGGCGTCTTCGGGGACCTGGCGACAGATGAGCGCTTCCGACGCGCCTTCGTCGAGGAGCTGGACGCTCTGCGCCGGGACGGTGCCCGTGAACGTCTGCAGGCCCTGGCCGGCCACACCCGAGTGGCTTAGCCCCGGCCCGTCGGCAGGCTCCGGTTCAGCTGTCCTTGACGGGGATGTCGGTGAGGCGGTAGGCGTAGGAGCCGTTGCCCTTCTTGATGCTCTGGTGGTCAACGGTGATGGTATCGCCACCGGGATCTGGCCAGACGACGGCGACGGTCATGGCGGTACCGGCCTGAAGCTTCTCGGCGAGGTTGAAGTCGGCCAGTGGCCAGTGCGTGTCCTTCCCGCCGGGCACGTAGTCCGCCGGAAGGATCTGCATGCCCCCTGCGACCACCGCGAGGCCGTCACACGCACTGGAGAGGGTGTACTGGACTGAGGCCGAGTCCTCGTTGCGGGAGTTGGAGAAGATACCCCCGGAGTCGATGTCGTGGAACCAGTCCGACGCCGAGGTGTCGCCATCAACGGCCACGACCTTCACCTCCCCCAGGAGGTAGCCGCCGGCACGGGTGACGTGGTCCAGGCTGATCGTCAGCCGGCCACTGCCATCAGATCTTTTGACAGTGACACCCTCCGTCCCCTTGCCGACAGGCCCTTTGGCCTCAGGCAGGGAGGCACCACCAGACGAGGCCTGGGCCGACGGCGTCGCACTGCCAGCGCCGTTCCCTAATCCGCCGCGCTTCGTGCTGCTACCAGTGCCGCCCGTGGGGGTAAGGGTGATCTCCACGCGTCGGTTGGCGGCCCGCGCCTCGTCAGTAGTGCCGGAGACACGGGGCTCGGACTCGCCCTTACCAGCGACGGAGGGGTTCCACTTGTCCAGGCCGGTGAGCTGCCCCAGACGAGTCTTGACCGCGTTGGCACGCTTCTCGGAGAGGGCCTGGTTGTAGGCGTCATCCTGGACGTCGTCAGTATGCCCCACGATGGTCAGCGTCCCACCATCGGGATACTGGGCGATCTGACCCGCCACGGTCTGCAGCTGAGCCTCGGCCGCCGCAGCCAGATCCGCCGAGTCCGGGGCAAACGTGACATCAGAAGCCATGACGATGGTGACGTCCTTGCCCCCGGTACGGGCACCCAGCGAACCATCGACCGTGCGGGAGTTGATCTCGATGGGTGAGGCCGCAGCCTGCTCGGTGACCGGCTTGTCGTCCTTGACCGCCGTCTCCATGGCCTTGAGGTCGATACCGGTCCTGGACACCTCGTCGCGACTGATGACATCAACGGTGACGAAACCGGTCTGAGGAACCAGGACGGTGACGGAATCGGAGTCGACCGCACCGAAGGCGACATAGGTGGTGACGCTCTGACCGGGTTTGATGTCGAGCCTCTCCTTGCTCATGGTGGAGACGGAGGTCCACGCGCGTCCCTTGGCCGTATCGATCAGGCGGGTGCTGGTCACACCGTAGCGCCAGTCTCCGGCGAAGTTGATGTACCCCATGACCGTTCCGAAGGAGAAGTCACTGCCGTTCGCGTCGTCAGCAGCACGCGAAAGCACCATGGACAGGGCGGTCGTGGAGTCGTCGATCCGAACCAGTGGCGAGACCTCAACCGTCAGGCGATGACCCGACACATGACCGTCCAAGGCCTTGAAGCCCGGCTGCGTTCCTGTTGGTGACCCGGAGGACGCAGTTCCCGCAGCCTTATTCGACGAGCGCGAGCAGGCGGCCACCACCGGAGCACCAACGGCCGCCAGCACCGAGGCCGATACGAACAAACGACGACGCATGGCAACGCCTCCTCCACTTTCCCCGGACACCACCCGGACACAATCGGTCCGCGACCCGACTCTACCGAGATCCAACCAGTCCGTCGGCCGGATGGGGACATTCGGCGCCGTTGGGGTGCAAGACCCTCCGTCCGGAGCCGCACGCACCCGACCGTGCAGGATGTCCCCGCCAACGAGCGGACTCCAGCGCTTCGGTGGGCCAACCTCATCCTCCCAGTCACAACGACCATTTCCCGCCACCGCAAGGATTGCTTAGGCTAACCTTGCTTCAGTGACCTTTGTCCCATAGCATGAAGTGGTTCGTGGACCTCAGGGACTGGCCATGGGGGCCGGTCGCCTCCCACGAGCACTCCGCGTCGCGCGGAGCGTCCAGAATCCGACTTACTGATGAGGTTCCTATGGTCAAGCGCCAGCTGCCCAACCCGAGCGAGATCTTCGAGCTGCTCCACTTCAAGACGCCCGAGCTCAATCCGAGGCGTCGACGCCTCGACGCCGCACTGACCACCTGGGACCTGCGCAAGATCGCCAAGCGCCGCACCCCAGCAGCGGCCTTCGACTACACCGACGGCGCCGCCGAGGGGGAGGTCTCCCTGCGTCGCGCCCGCCAGGCCTTCCGAGACATCGAGTTCCACCCCGACATCCTCCGCCCCGCCGTCGACGTCGACACCTCCTGCGAGATCCTGGGCGGCCGTTCCGCCATGCCCTTCGGTATCGCGCCCACCGGCTTCACCCGCCTCATGCAGACCGAGGGTGAGGTCGCCGGGAGCGGGGCCGCCGGTGCCGCCGGGATCCCCTTCACCCTGTCCACCCTGGGCACCACCTCCATCGAGGACGTCAAGGCCGCCAACCCCCACGGGCGTAACTGGTTCCAGCTCTACGTCATGCGCCAGCGCGAGATCTCCTACGGGCTGGTCGAGCGCGCCGCGGCCGCGGGCTTCGACACCCTCATGTTCACCGTCGACACCCCCGTGGCCGGGGCCCGTCTGCGCGACAAGCGCAACGGCTTCTCCATCCCGCCCCAGATCACGGCCGGGACCGTCCTCGACGCGATCCCCCGCCCGTGGTGGTGGTACGACTTCCTGACCACGCCCAAGCTGGAGTTCGCCTCCCTGAAGTCCACCGGCGGCACCGTGGGCGAGCTGCTCGACAGTGCCATGGACCCCACCATCAGCGACGAGGACCTCAAGGTCATCCGTTCCATGTGGTCGGGCAAGATCGTCATCAAGGGCGTGCAGACGGTGGCGGACTCCAAGCGCCTCATCGACCTGGGCGTCGACGGCGTCCTGCTGTCCAACCACGGCGGGCGTCAGCTCGACCGCGCCCCCGTCCCCTTCCGCCTCCTGCCCGAGGTGGTCCGGGAGGTCGGCAAGGACGCCACGATCATGGTCGACACCGGCATCATGAACGGCGCCGACGTCGTGGCCGCCGTCGCCCTGGGGGCCAAGTTCGGACTCGTGGGCCGCGCCTACCTCTACGGCCTCATGGCCGGCGGGCGCGAGGGCGTGGACCGCATGATCGAGATCCTCTCCGACGAGGTCATCCGCACCATGAAGCTCCTGGGCGTCTCCAGCCTGGGCGAGCTCGAGCCGCGCCACGTCACCCAGCTGACCCGCCTGACCCCGGTGCGTCCGCAGGTCAAGGCCGCGGCCGACGCCCTCACCCGCTGACGGATCCGTCCGCGCAGGCCCTGCCGGACCCCATCCCTCCGCCCGTCGGAGGGTCCTGTGCATCACCCTCCACGGCGGCGCCAGGTGGCCCCGGAGAAGAGACCCAGTGGTCTCTTCTCCGGGGCCACCGGCGTCATGACGAGGGCCGGAAGCATGCCGGAAACTCCAGATCTGGCCGGGCGGACAGGGCCTGTCCCCCTGGCGGTTCCTGGCCATGGTCTTCATCATCCAGACCGTCGCCGAGCTCTTCCTGTCCCCGGTGGGCCTGTCCACGACGTCAGCACTGGCGCCCAAGAGCTTCGCCTCCCAGACGATGAGGTGGAACCGGCTCGGCAGCCTCATGGCATCGCCGAGTGCCGCCACGAGCAGGACGTACTCATGGGGGCCACCGGTGTCTTCGGTGGCCCCCATGAGATCAGAGAGTGCTCACGTCACTTGGCGGTGATCGCCTCGGCGAGCTCCTCGAAGCAGCTGACGTAGGCGTCGATCGCTTCGTCCGTGTGGGTCACCGACAGCGTCCACTCCTCCTCGCGGCCCGGAGTCATGAAGATCCCCGGTTCATGTTGAACAGCCACGCGAGCTCGGACAGCTCCGCGTTCTGGTGCTCCTTGAAGGTCTCGTAGTCGACGACCTTCTTGGGGGAGAAGGTGACGCACCCCTTGCCGCCCACACCCACCGCGTAGCCCGGAAGGTTGTAGCGCTCGATGACCTCCGTGCAGCCCGTGAGAATGCGCTCGTTGAGGTGGTCGAGGTGGGCGTAGGCCTCCGGGTGAGGACCTTCTCGAGGTTGGCCCGCACGGCGGCCATCGCCGAGGGTTGCCGTTATAGGTGCCGACCTGGAAGACAGTGTGGTCCTCCACCACCGACATGACCTCCTCGGTGCCTCCGATGGCGCCCGGGGCAGACCGGCGCCGAGGGGCCTTGCCGCCATGGTCACCATGTCGGGTGTCACCCGAGAGCGCTTGGTGGCGCCGCCCGGACCGATGCACAGGCCGGTCTTGACCTCATCGAAGATCAGCACGATGCCGTGTCGCCGGGTGATCTCGCGAACCTGCTCAAGATAGCCCGGTTCCGGCAGCGACGCCCAGGTTCATCATGGCCGGCTCCATGATGACGCAGGCGGGTTTGCGGCCCTCATCAGCCAGCCGGATGATGCGGCGCTCCATGGCCTCGGCATCGTTGAAGGGCACCGGCACCGTCATCTGGACGGTGGCGTCAGGGATACCGCCCCCGTAGGGCAAGGGATGCCAGGGTTGTCGCGGTCACCGATCTTGTCGTACTCGACGCCGATCGAGACCATGACGGTGTCGTGGTGCCCGTGGTACGAGCCGAAGATCTTCGCTGACCGTGTCGCGACCGGTGTGAGGCGCGTGCGATGCGGATGGCGTCCATCGTGGACTCGAGCCGAGTTCGTGTAGCGCCACTTCGGCAGCCCCCACCTGCCAGAAAGGTTCTCCGCCACGGCCAGGGCGTCCTCAGTCGGGGCGGCGAAGTGGGTGCCCTTGCCATACCGTTCCTGAACGGCCTCACCGATCACCGGGTGGGCATGCCCCTGAAGCATCGATCCGAAGCCGTTGTGGAAGTCCCGTCATCGTTGCCGTCGACGTCCCAGACCTCGGCCCCTGTCCCGCGTTCGAGGTAGATGGGCCAGGGCTCGCGCAGCTGGTACGAGGAGGCGACGCCGCCGGAAAGACTGTTTCTCGCGCGGTTGTACATGTCGCCGGATCCCTTGGTCCGTTCATTGAGGCGCTTGGACTCGATCTCCGTCAGCTCAGCGACTCGCTCCATGTTGATGCTCATTGCTCACTCCTTCGTGGCCCGGCCTGGCGTCCACATATCGTGCGTTGATAATCGGTGCATCGATCGGCTGTGTCCGTCGATGCGATGACAATGTGTTTCCTCTCAGGTCCTTCCGCCGGCCTGGCGCGGAGGGACCTGTTTTCATGTGTGTGCGTGCTCGCTCCGGTTCACCGGCACTCACGACGCAGCACGGAGCGGGGAGGCTTCGCCGCCGCCCTCCTCAAAGGCAGTTGCCACCTTCATCTCCTCGGTGACGGCGTCGGATCGTGCGATCACCTCCCCGCGGAAGAAGGCCGGTGCTCGGACGTACTGCACAAGCATCAGCACCACACCCAGGAGAATGAGGGCGAGGGTGAGGACGAAGACGAGACCGACACCGAAGACCTGCGATCTCGATCCGTACTCCGGGTCGAGGGAGTCCTTCAGGGTCAGACCGAGCAGTGAGAAGAGGATAAGACCTCCCAGCCCCGGCGAGACCAGTGTGAAGAAGAAGCTCCTCACTGAGCAGAACCATTTCCCTCGGAAATACCACACCGCGGCGAATGCGGTGAGCCCGTAGTAGAAGGCGATCATCGCCCCCAGGGTCTGAACCGTGTCCCACAGGACGGAGGTGGACACGAAGCGCAGCAGCGTGTAAAAGGTCGAGGCGGCGATCGCCGAGACGACTGTCGCGCGACCAGGGGTGAGGAAGCGCGGAGAGATCTCACCGAGCTTCTCCGGCATTGCTCAGTAATATCCCATCGACAGTAGGGTGCGGGCGGGAGAGACGAAGGTGGACTGCAAGGACGCCGCCGACGAGATCAGCACCGCCGTCGACATGAGGATCGCAAACGGCCCCAGAACCGGTCTGGCCAAGGCGAAGAAGACATTGTCCTGGATCGCGGGATTGCCCAGTCCTATCCGTCCTTCCCCAGGCCGGCGAACATCATGGATCCGACCGTGACGAACATGTACACCGAGACAATGGTCATGACGGTGAGCACGGCAGCGCGCCCGGGGGTGGAGCTGGCGTCATCGGCCTCCTCGTTGACCGTCAGCGACACGTCCCAGCCCCAGTAGATGAACAGGGACAGGGAGACTCCCGCCACAAAGGTCCCTAGCGAGTCGACGGCGAACGGATTGAACCACTCAAGCTTCAAGGGCGTCGGATTGACGGCGGTCCCGGTGAAGTAGCGGTAGATGGCCACCGCACCGAAGCCGAGGAACACCGTCAGCTGAAACCCCACCAACCAGTACTGGAGCTTCTGGGTGGTCTGCATATCGCGGTACGCGATCCAGGTCGCCAGCGTGATGAAGACCAGGCAGGTGAGGGTGTTGACCCATACGTTGTCGGCGAGATCCGCAATGGCGGATCTGCGAGTCACCTGTGCGAGCAACAGGTAGAAGAAGTCGACGGCGATGGCCGCGAGGTTCGACAGGACGACGACGGTCGCCACGATCAGCCCCCATCCGTTCATCCACCCGATCCACGGACCGAAGGCGCGCGTCCCCCAGGTGAAGGAGGTGCCCGAGTCGGGCATCGCCGCATTGAGCTCTCGGTATCCGAAGGCGACCAGGAGCATCGGGACGAACCCGACGAGGAAGATCGCCGGCACCTGTTCGCCTACCTCTGAGGCGGTCGGCCCCAGTGCGCCGGTGAGTGTGCAGGGGGCGCTATGCAGGACACGCCGATGATGATGGCACCGAGCAGACCGACAGAGCCCTCGGCCAGTCCCTTCTTCGACAGCCCGCCTCCGGAACTCGTGGTAGCCGCACTCATGCTGCACCCCCGACGTCGGCCGCGTCAGCTGGGACGGCGACGAGCGGCACGGGCAGGACACGCAGGATCTTGTTGGCGTCCGGCCCCAGGAACAGGTGCCCGCTCTGGGCCAGCCGAGCCGACCCCAGGAAGGCCAGCTCATTCCTGTTCCACTCCATGGCCAGCACGGCGGCGCTCATGCTGTGGGCGTGGACGATCTGGACACGCTGGTCATCCAGCCCCTTGAGATCCAGGCGCACCTCGGCGAGCAGGGCCTCGGTCCTCTCCCCGATCTCCGCGGTGTTCTGCGAGTCACCGGTGGCCACCGTGACGAGACGCAACGGGACACCGGCTCTGTCAGCGAAGGTCCTGGCCTTACTGAGCACCCCTCTCCACCGGCCGGACTCCCCCAGCATGACCGTGATGCGTGAGAGTCCATCGAGAGGGGCGTGCCTCATGCCACGCGGGGACAGGGCAACCGGAACAGTCGAGGAGTTGAGTAGTGTCTGCCCCACGGAACCGAGGGATACCCGCCCCAGGACCCCGTGACGGCCTCCGCCGGCTACGAGCAGGTCGGCTTTGAGCTCTTCGGCCGAGGCAATGATGCCCTCGGGGAAGGAGAGGCTGTACCGCAGGTACTTGCTCACCGGCACACGGGGCCGATGCTCCTCCATGATCTCCGACATCCAGTCGTCGACCTGCGTGGCAACGACGTCCTGGAAGGCGTGATCGGTGACGTCGAGGACATAGCGCCCCCCGCCGCCCTTGACGACGGTGACGAGATCGAGTGGGCACGAGAACGCTTCAGCGAGAGACACCCCCAGGTGATAGGGGTCTCGACCACCGAGCGAATTGGTGAAAGCCGTCAGAATGCGCATGAGGGGTGACCTCCTGTTCGCTTCCGGAGCGTCACAGGGGCACTCATGACGTGCTTGATACGCGTGTAGTCCTCCACGCCGTAGACGGAGAGGTCCTTGCCGTAGCCGGAGCGTTTGAATCCGCCGTGCGGCATCTCCGCGACGAGGGGGATGTGGCAGTTCACCCAGACGCAGCCGAAGTCCAGGTCCCTGCTGAATCGCAGGACACGCTGGTGGTTGGTTGTCCAGATGGACGAGGACAGGGCGTAGTCCACACCGTTGGCCAGAGCCAGGGCCTCGTCGTCGGAGGAGAACTCCTGAACGGTCAGGACCGGCCCGAAGACCTCCTGCTGCACGAGTGCGTCGTCCTGCTTGAGACCTGAGATGACGGTGGGCGCGTAGTAGTACCCGCTCTCGCCGACGCGGTGGCCGCCGGTCAGCAGGTGGGAGTGCGCGGGCCGCTCCTCGACGATCTTCTGCACGGAGGCGAAGTGGCGGGCATTGTTCAGGGGTCCGTAGAACGCCTCCTCCTCGGGAATCGGGCCGGTCCGCAGGGACTCGGCGTGACGCACCAGCGCGTCGGTGAACTCCTTGGCCACCGAGGCCTCGACCAGGACGCGGGTGGCAGCGGTGCAGTCCTGCCCGGAGTTGAATATCCCTGCGGCGGCGATGCCCTCGGCAGCCGCCTCGATGTCGGCATCGGCGAAGACGACGGCGGGGGCCTTGCCTCCGAGCTCGAGGTGAACGCGGGTCACGTTGCCGGCCGCCTGCTCGGCGAGATCCGAGCCCGCTCGCACTGATCCTGTGAGTGCGACCAGCCCGGGCACCGGGTGGGCGCTCATGAGGGCGCCCGGTCTCGCCGGTGCCGAGCACCAGGTTGAAGACCCCGGAGGAGGATCTCACTGGCGATCTCAGCGAAGACGATGGCGCTCTCAGGCGTGTTGGCACTCGGCTTGAGCACCACCGTGTTACCTGCGGCCAGAGCGGGTCCGACCTTCCAGATGAGCATCATGAACGGGTAGTTCCACGGGACGATCTGCCCGACGACGCCGATGGGCTCGCGGCGAATCTGCGAGTTCAGTCCCTCAGCGTACTCGCCTGAGGCGACACCCGACTGGAGTCGGGCGGCTCCGGCGAAGAACCGCAGCTGAGAGGCCCCTGTTATGACTTCCTCCGCCCGGATCATCTCGGCGAGCTGACCGGTGTTGCGACGCTGAGCCTCGACGAGGCGGTCGGCATTGGCCTCAGGGCGTCCGGCGAGCCGAGCAGGGAGCATCTGCCGTTCCGCCGGCGTTGTCAGCCGCCAGCTCTCGAAGGCCTTGAGGCCGCGTCGTAGGCAGCATCGACATCAGCGGACCCTGAGACCGGGCACTGCGCTACGACCTGCTCCGTTCGGGGATCCACGACGTCGAACGTGGCATCGGTGGTCGCCGAAACAAATCGTCCGTTGATAAAATTTTGAGAGAGGAAGGCTCATGTGAATCACTCTGCTTCTTGGCTGGCGGGTACGTCGGTGTCGAGATGAGAAGTGTCGAGTCGAAAAAATGGAGACGGCTCAGGCCTCTGCTGCCCAAGCTCACGCCGGACCCGCGCAGGCCACATCGCCGCATGATGCCCGGCGCGACACAAGTTTGCGACCACAATGCGGGCTAAGGTCCTAGGTGACGGCATCATAGTAAACACACACAGTCAGCATGTCGAACGTCACGTTCTTTAGCTTCGAAACCGCACCAACATGCGGAAAGAGTCGCCAGCACGCAAGACGATGGACTCGTTACTTCATCAAAAAATGTAACGCAAACCACAAAGTTTGCCCGCTGCTCGGCGTCCTCGATGTCGACGCCGAGCGCCCGGCGCAGCCGTACGAGGCGTGCGGGGACGGGTTGCAGGTGCACCCCAGATGCTCGGCGATGCGCTGCACCGTCCCTCCCTCGCTGAGGTAGACCTCGAGCAGATCGAGCAGCTCGGGCTGATCGACGACGCTCCCGAGGCGAGTGCGGGCGAAGGCTCAGGCGATCCTCGTCAAGGAGGTCCGTGACCGACGGCAGCTCGAGTCCTCCCCACGCACCGCCTGTCCCGAGCTGCCGAGCGCCGGTGCAGACGGACAGCGCCTGCTGTGCGCGCCCGCGGCAGGTCGGTGATACCGACAGGGCGCTGAGCACCGATCCGCATCCGCCTCGTCCACGGCGTGACAGATCGTCCTCGAGAAGCGCAGGAACGCGCTCGGCCTCACCGAGGATGGTCAGGCGGGCCCCCCGGTCCGTGCACCACAGAAGCCGCTTCCCCGCCGGGGCCCCCGACTCTCGACGAGCAGCCGGGCCAGCGCCGTGGAGGCCCGGCAACAGCGGCGCTGCCGCCCTCGAGGCAGATGACACGCCACTGATGACGCCACCGGCGCCGGCCATCGATCGCCGCGGCGGAGACGGAAGGCGCTTGCGGACGAGATCCTGGGCCTGATCGGCCAGGGGCCATCCCCTGCGCGACCTCGCCCGACAGGAGATGCTCGGCAGCGCCCCACGAGCTGGAGGAGCCATCCGGTGAATGCCTTGGAGGACTCGGCGATGAGATTCAGAAACGACCAGGGCGAGATCGACTCCCCAGCGCTGGGCGCGCGTGAGCGTCTGCTGCTGCACGGTCGCCAGGTAGCTCTCGGCTCCCGGTGATGCCGACAGGACGGACGACCAGCCGCGTCTCACCGAGACTCGACCGCCCCGGCCCCTCGCATCCCTCCCGGACGGATCCTGTCGATGCACTCGGCGACCTCGTCGTCGATTCCCGGGGCCACTGGACCGAAGGGACCGACCACCGTGCGTCCCGTGGCGTCCCGCAGCGACACCTCCCCGGAGGATCGAGGCCAGGGCGCGCATGATCGCGCTCTGGTTGTCCTGGCGGCTGCACGCGTCAGCTGCTGCAGGACCAGGGCTCCTCGTCGCCCGCCCCCTCGGCGCCGATCTCCGGCCCGGCCGCCTGAAGCATGGTCCCCACGTCACGGCTGATGGAGGCGAAGGAGACCTCGAGAGGGACCTCGAGGAGATTGAGACGTCCGATCCGGCAGGGCCTCGCGCAGGTCCTCGGGCACCGTGTCGAAGGCGATGCCGGTTCCCAGTCCGAGTGCGGCGACTCCGCCTCGACCAGTGACGCCACGTACTCCCGCCATGTGCCCGCCTCGGCGTCGGCCATGACAAGGCCCGTGGTGAGAACGAGCTCACCGCCCTCGAGGTAGGACGCCGGCTGGAGGAGCTCGGTCGCGACGACCCAGGTGACCGCGGCGCTCGGTGCGGGCAGGAGCACCGCGCGAACCCCCAGGTCCGCTCGATCCATGAGATCCGATACCAACAGCATGTCTGGATTCAAACACCGTTCTATGCATTATGCACAGGATTCACAAAATCTTGTGCAGCACGCTTAGGTGCTCAGCCCTAGGGGCGGGCATAGCCTGAAGCAGAACTCATCGCCGAGCACGTTTCTACGACATCCCGGAGCGCTCTGTTCCACTGCAGATCTCCGCCCGTCACGACACACTGTGAGGGTCCACATGGCAACGCTGCCCCAGACCATTCATCTCGCCACTCCTCTGCCCGGTCCCGAGGCCCGCACCCTCGACGAACGCGCCGGTACCGCGCTCCCGCGCGCCCTGACCGCCGCGATGCCGACATTCGCACGGCGCACGGACCGCGGTGTCCTGGAGGACGTGGACGGCAATCGTCTCATCGACTTCGGATCAGGCATCGCGGTGACAACCGTGGGCGGCGCTGCGGCGCCCGTCGCCGCGGCGATCCAGGAGCAGGCCGAGAACCTGACGCACACCTCCTTCGCCGTCACGCGGTACGCCGGATACATCGAGGTCGCCGAACGCCTGAACGCCCTGACCCCGGGCAGCTTCCAGAAGAAGACCGCACTGTTCAACTCCGGGGCGGAGGCCGTCGAGAACGCCATCAAGCTCGCCCGCAGGCACACCGGCCGCCAGGCCGTCGTCTGCTTCGACCACGCCTTCCACGGACGCACCTCCCTGACCATGGGACTGACGGCCAAGGTCGCCCCCTACAAGGGCGGTTTCGGCCCTTCGCCCCGGAGCTCTACCGGGTCCCCGGCTCCTACCCGTACCGCGATGGACTGGACGGCGAGGCCGCCGCCGAGCGCACGATCAGTCAGATCGAGAAGCAGGGTGGGGGCGTCCTGCGTCGCCGCTGTCATCATCGAGCCCATTCAGGGCGAAGGCGGGTTCATCGTTCCGGCGCCCGGCTTCCTCACCGCGCTCCAGCGCTGGTGCCATGACAATGGTGCGGTCTTCATCGCCGACGAGATCCAGTCGGGAATCGCACGTACCGGGGCGTGGTTCGCCTGCGACCACGAGGGAGTCGTTCCCGACCTGGTGACGACCGCCAAAGGGGCCTGGCCGGGGCATGCCGCTGTCGGCGGTCACCGGCTCGGCGAGATCATGGACTCCGCCGGACCCGGGTGCCCTCGGCGGCACCTACTGCGGTAACCCCTGGCCTGCGCCGCCGCCCTGGCGACCCTGGACATGATCGAGGAGCACGATCTCCTTGAACGGGCCCGCGCGATCGGTGAGACCGGCATCCGCCTGATGGAGCAGTGGAAGGCGAAGGACCCCCGCATCGGCGAGGTCCGGGGCAAGGGCGCCATGATGGCTCTCGAGCTCGTCGACCCCGTCTCACACAGGCCCGACGCCGCACTGACCGCCGCTGTCGCGCAGGCCGCGCGCTCACGCGGTCTGATTCTGCTCACCTGCGGCACCTACGGCAATGTCATCCGCCTGCTGCCGCCGGTCACCATGCCGGACGAGCTGTTCACCCGAGGGTATGGAGATCCTTGAGCAGGCACTCCGAGACCAGCCCTGATTCCCTCTTCCACCCACGTTCCACCCACGTCTCCAGGCCGCACCGGCCTCAGATCACGACGCCCCACCCGACCGACCCAGGAGGTAGCTCCATGCCCTCGACCTCTCAGCCCCTCGCCGATGCTCGGGCGCAGCTCGCCGAGGCGATCCAGTTCCTCGGCTTCGACGACGGAATGCGCCGCATGCTCGAAAACCGCTCGTAAGGAGGTGACGGTCTCGATTCCGCTGCGACGCGACGACGGCACGATGGAGCTGCACATCGGCCACCGCGTCCAGCACAACATCTCTCGTGGCCCAGCGAAGGGAGGAATCCGTTACTCCCCCAACGTGGACCTCGACGAGGGTCCGAGCGCTGGCCATGTGGATGACATGGAAGTGCTCTCTTCTCGATCTGCCCTACGGCGGAGCGAAGGGAGGGCGTCCAGGTCGACCGCAGGGCCCACTCGGAACGAGAGCTCGAGCGACTGACCCGACGCTACACCTCGGAGCTGATCCCCTGATCGGGCCCCGACAAGGACATCCCGGCTCCCGATATGGGGACCGACGAGCAGACCATGGCCTGGATGATGGACACCTACTCGGTGGCCACCGGGCACACGGTGCTGGGGAACCGTCACGGGCAAGCCGGTCAACCTCAGTGGGTCACAGGGGCGGGCCGCCGCCACCTCCCGCGGCGTCGTCTACTCCGTCCTCAACGCGATGGAGAGCATCGGCGTGAATCCCTCGCAGGCCACCGCGATCGTTCAGGGCTTCGGCAAAGTCGGTCGCGGCGCTGCCGCTTCCTCCACGAGGCGGGCGTGAAGGTTCTGGCCGTGGCGGACGTCTGCAGCACGATTCGCAACGACAAGGGCATCGACATCCCCGCGCTCGAGGCCTTCGTGGATGAGACCGGCACCGTCGACGGGTTCCCCGGCGCGGACCCGATCCCTGCGAGCGAGCTGTTCGCCGTCGCCTGCGACGTCGTCGTCCCTGCGGCCGTCGAGGGGGTCATCACCGAGCAGACCGCGCCGATGATCGATGCCAAGCTGGTCGTCGAGGGCGCCAACGGCCCGACGACACCAACGGCCGATGCGATCCTGGCCGACAAGGGGATCCTCGTCGTGCCGGATATCCTGGCCAACGCCGGGGGCGTCATCGTGTCCTACTTCGAGTGGGTGCAGGCCAATCAGTCCTACTGGTGGACCGAGCAGGAGGTCAATGAGCGCCTGCGCACCAGAATGGACAAGGCCTGGAACGAGGTCTCGGACTTCTCCAAGGATCACGGGCTGTCGCTGCGCACCGCGGCGACGACGATGGCCGTCAAACGCGTCGCCGAGGCCCACGTCTCCCGTGGTCTCTACCCGTGATGCGCAGCAGGCGACAGGCGATACTCAGGGAGTACAACCATGACTGACACAAGACCCGGAGCGGCGGCTGACACGGCGGCGGCGTACACGACCCTTGGAGCCCACCCGGCTCTGGCCGACTACCTGCGCAGGATCCGTCCCGAGGAGGGGATGCTCCTGGGCGGGCGGATGACGGCAGCGTCCGACGGCGGAACCTTCGACGTCGTCGATCCCGCCAGCAACGCCGTATTCGCTCACTGCACGGATGCGACTCCGGCGGATGCCGCACGCGCCGTCGACGCGGCCTCCGAGGCGCTGCCGGCATGGAGCGCCACCCCGCCCCGGCAGCGCGCCGAGCTGCTGCGGACCCTGTTCGACCTCATGGTGGGACAGGCCGAGGAGCTCGCGGTGCTCATCAGCGCCGAGAACGGCAAGTCGGTGGACGATGCCAGGGCGGAGGTCCTCTACGCGGCGGAGTTCTTCCGATGGTTCTCCGAGGAGGCGGTGCGCACCGAGGGCGGTTTCGGCTCCTCCCCGGCAGGCGGGACCCGAACGATCGTCACGCACCGGCCGATCGGGGTGGTCGCCATGATCACCCCCTGGAACTTCCCGGCAGCAATGGGGACCCGCAAGATCGCCCCGGCACTGGCCGCCGGGTGCACGGTGGTGCTCCGCCCCGCATCCCTCACGCCCCTGACGGCGGTGGCACTGGGCCATCTGGTCCTCCAGGCCGGCGTGCCGGCGGGCGTCGTGAACATCGTGCCCTCGAGCCGTTCCGTGGAGGTGTCGACGACGTGGCTCGAGGACCCCAGGGTCCGAGCCGTCTCCTTCACCGGGTCGACCCAGGTCGGCCGTGTGCTCATGAAGCAGGCGGCGGAGAAGGTGCTGGTGTCGTCCATGGAGCTCGGAGGGAACGCGCCCTTCGTGGTGGCGGCCGACGCCGATATCGACGCCGCGGTGACGGGCGCCGTCCAGGCCAAGCTCAGGGGCGGTGGCGAGGCCTGCACCGCCGCCAACCGCTTCTACGTCCACCAGGACGTCGCCCAGGAGTTCACCGAGAAGTTCTCCGCCGTCGTCCGCGATCTGAGGGTCGGGCCGGCTCTGGCGGACGAGGCGAACCAGATCGGCCCCCGTGGTGACAACGGCTGCGCGAGACAAGATCAACGCCCTGGTGGACCGGGCGGTGGCCGGGGGCGCCGTCGTCTACGCCGAGTCCTCCTGGCCCCAGGAGTCTCCGGGGGCGTTCCTACCGGTGCGGGTCCTGACGAACGTCGCCCCCGACGCGGAGATCGTGCGCACCGAGATCTTCGGCCCCGTCGCACCGATCGTCACCTGGGACGATGAGGACGAGCTGCTGACGTGGATCAATGACACCGACTACGGGCTGTCGGGCTACGTCTTCTCCCGCGACCTCGGGTGGGCGCTACGCCTGGCCGAGCGCATGGAGGTCGGGATGGTCGGCGTCAACCGTGGGCTCGTATCCGATCCCGCCGCCCCCTTCGGCGGCGTCAAGCAGTCCGGTATCGGGCGCGAGGGCGCACGCGAGGATCCGTGAGTTCCAGGAGACTCAGCACTACTCGGTCGCCTGGGGCTGAGGCGCCCGCCCCGAGCAGTGCTCGAGCGTGAGGGGCGATGTCATCAATATGCGCTGGTGCCCCGGGCTGAGACCCCGGGGCACAAGCGCGTTGACGCTCAGGTCGTCAGTGGTTCAGGAGGTCTTGGGGTAGGCCTTCTGGACGGCCTCGAGCATCTCGAGGGCCGAGTAGTAGTCCAGCCGGAAGGACGAGGGCGGCATGTACTGCACCTGCCGCCGGTCACCGGGGCCGCCGAGCTGAAGGTCTCGTTGCTGGTGACGGCGTTCTTCGCGGTCTCGTCGGCGGCGATGACCACCCAGTTCTCACCGGTGAGTCCCGCCTGCACGTTCTCCGGGCGAGAGCTGGACGATGTCCTTGCGATCACCCATGGACTGGTCGCCCTTGACGCTGTCGGGGACGGTGGCGATGGTGAAGCCCAGGTCCTTGAGGAGCTGGACCTGCGGGGCCTCCTCTGTGAAGGCGTTGGCGCCCTTGGTGCCGTCCCCGGGGACGGTGAAGACCGACGTCTTGCCCTGCGGGACGGCGATGGCGCTCTTGGCCTTCTCCGCCTTGGTGGTGTAATCCTTGATGACGGAGTCGGCCTTGGCCTGGCGACCGGTGGCCTGTCCAGGGTCTTGGTGACGTCCCTGCCAGGAGTGCGAGCCGTAGTCGATGACGAGGACGGGGACCTCGAGCTGGCGCAGGCTGTCGACGACCTTGACGGCCGAGTCCTGCCCCGTCTTGGCGACGATGATGAGGTCGGGGTTGTCGCCGGCGACCGTCTGGGCGAGGCTGTCCTCGGAACCGTCGATGGCCTTGACGCCCTTGTCTGTGGCCTGCTTGGACCACTGGGTGAAGAAGCCGTTGTCGTCGGTCTTCTCATCCTTCTTCTTGGCCGGCGTCGAGGCGACCACCGGGGCGTCGAGGGCCAGGAGCGATCCGGTCAGGGGTCACGGAGGTGGACACGATGCTCTTGGGCTCGGCCTTGATCTCGACGTCGACGCCGTCGTCCCCCTTGATGGTCACCGGCCAGGTGGCCTTGGCGGGGGCCTCGGACGATGCGGCACCGGAGGCCCCGGCCGAGGCAGCGCCGGAAGCCCCTGCGGAGCCGGCGGCCGTTGAGGCGGATGTCGAGCTGTTGGAGGAGCCGCAGGCCACCAGGCCGGTGCTCAGCACCATGGCTGCCACGGCGAGGAGGCCCCTGCCTCAGGCGGCTGGCACGCCGCGAGGATGCGTTCATCTATCTGTGTTCCTTTTCTTGTCCGTCCTGCTGGGGAACGAGCAGTCGGGCTGGTTCCTGCCGAGGCGGGATCGGCAGAAGGCTGTGGTGCCGGACTTCCGAAGGAGTCGGCGGGAGCGGCGGGGGTCGCGGCAGGGTCAGGGCCGGCCGGCGCGACCGCGCCCAGGTGGCGGGGAACCACCATGGGGGTGCCGGCCACCGGGTCGAGGGCGATGACGGCCGCCAGGCCGAAGACCTCCTCGATGAGGTCCTCAGTGAGGATCGTGCGCGGGGAGCCGGTGGTGCGGACCCGACCGTCGTGCATGACGATCATGTGCTCGGCGCAGCGCGCCGCCTGGTTGAGGTCGTGCAGGACGGCCACCACCGTGCGGCCGTCGGCGTTGAGACGGCGGCAAGCTGGAGGATGTCGACCTGGTGAGCCAGGTCGAGGAAGGTGGTGGGCTCATCGAGCAGGATCGTCTCGGTGCCCTGGGCCAGGGCCAGGGCGATCCACACGCGCTGGCGCTGTCCACCACTGAGCTCGTCGACGGCGCGGGTGGCCAGCTCGGTGACCCCCACCATCTCCATGGCCTCCTCGACGGCCTGTCTGTCCTGCCACGACCACTGGCGGAACAGGCCCTGGTGGGGGAAGCGACCGCGGGCCACGAGGTCGCGCACCAGCATGCCGCCGGGCACGGTGGCGCTCTGGGGCAGCAGACCGACCCGGCGGGCGACCTCCTTGGTGCCCAGGCGAACGATGTCGGCGCCGTCGAGGAGAACCACTCCCCGGGCGGTCCGGTGCAACCGGGCCAGGGCGCGCAGCAGCGTGGACTTCCCGCAGGCGTTGGGCCCCACGATGGCGGTGAAGACACCGGCCGGGATGTCGACATCGAGGTCGCGGGAGACCACGTGACGCTCGTAGGCGATGGTCGCGCCCCGGGCGGCCAGTCGGATCTCGGAGGCCTCCGCCCCGGCCGCGGCGGGCGCGTCGTCTGGCGGGTGGTGGGGTGGTCGGTGGGCCTGTCGGCGATCGGTCCAGTCACAGGGATCTCCTTCCGCGCGCCGCCACGGTCAGCGCCACCATGAGGTAGAGGCCGCCGACGGCGTTGGTCACCACGCTCACAGGCATCGACTCGAGCACCAGCTGGCTGAGCAGGTCGGCGCCCACCAGCAGAAGGCTCCCGGTCAAACCGCTCACCAGCAGCGGGGACTGCGGAGAGCCGGTGAGGAGGCGGGCCAGGTGGGGCGCCACGAGGGCCACGAAACCGATGGGCCCGGCCGCCATCGTCACCACCGCCACCAGCACGGTGCCCAGCAGGATGAGGACGGCACTGGCCCGGCGGGTGGGACTGCCCAGGATGGTGGCCACCTGCTCCCCCAGGGACAGGACCTGCAGGTGCCGGCAGGCCAGCAGGATGAGGGCCACGGTGACCCCGACGGCCAGGCAGGTCGGGGCCACCACCGTCCACCGAGCGGCCCCGAGGGTGCCGGTGATGGCCTTGAGGGCCCCCAGGCCCTCGTCGTCGTCGACCCGCTCCAGCAGCCAGCGGTTGACGGAGACGAGCATGGAGCTGATGGCGATCCCCACGAGGATGAAGCGCAGCCCGGTGAACCCGCCGCGCAGAGAGACGAGGTAGGTCACCGCCCCCACGGCGGCCCCGCCGATGAAGGAGGCCAGGGAGGCGGAGAGCATGGAGCCGGGCAGGAGGAGGACACTGACCAGGATCCCGGTCTGCGCGCCCGTGCTGAAGCCGATGAGATCGGGCGAGCCCAGGGGGTTGCGGGTGATGGTCTGGAAGACGGCCCCGGCCACCCCCAGGGCCAGGCCCGCCACGAGTCCCAGCACGATCCGGGGCAGCTTCCACTGCACGACGACGACCTGGACGATCTTGCGCCCCTGCCCCTGGAGCGCGTCGATGACCTCCTGGGTGGAGAGGGGGAACTTCCCCAGGCGCAGGGCGACCACGGCCACCGCGAGGCTGAGAGTCAGCAGCATGAGGCCGACAATGACATGGCTCGGGGTGATGAGCGCCGACCAGCGGCCCACGACGATCCACAGGCGTCCGGCGTCGGCCCCCACGTGGAGGCTGCGGCTCGGGCCGGTGGCGGCGCGGGAAAGTGCCGGAGAGGCTGCGCGGTTCAGGCTGATTCTTCTCATGAGGCCCGGTCCTTCATCCTCAGGACCATGAGCAGCAGGACGGGCGAACCGACGAAGGCCGTCAGCAGACCGACCTGCATCTCGCCGGGGCGGGCCAGGACGCGGCCCAGGACGTCGGCGGCCAGGACGACGACGGGGCCGCCCAGTGCGCACAGGGCCACGATCCAGCCCCGGTGGGGTCCCATGAGCCAGGAGGCCGTCAGCGGGGCCATGAGCCCGACGAACCCGATGGGGCCAGGCCACTGTGGTGGCGGCGGCGCACAGGAGCGTGATGACCGTGAGGCTCAGGCCCTGCACGAGGCCGACGCGGGTGCCCAGGGCGGCGGCGACGTCGTCACCCAGGGCGATGTTGTCCAGGGCCCCGGCCAGAAGGAGGGCGGCGACGGTCCCCAGCACCACGAGGGCCGTCATGGGCAGCAGGGGGATGTCGGTGCGGGTCAGGGAGCCGATCTCCCAGCCGATGAAGGTGCGGAACAGGCTCGGCGTCGTCAGCACGACGCCACGGATGACCGCCCCGGCGAAGGCCGAGAAGGCGACACCGATGAGCACCAGGCGTACCGGCGAGGAGCTCGAGGCGCCGATCATGCCGATGATCTGGACGAGTGCGGTCGCCACCAGGGCCCCTCCTGCCGCCAGGGCCAGCTGGTCGGGGACCGCGAGCTCGCCGAGCGCGGCGGTTCCCAGGATGATGCCCAGCGAGGCGCCGGCGTTGACACCGAGCAGCCCGGGCTCGGCCAGGGGGTTGCGGGTGACGGCCTGCATCACCGCGCCGGCCACCGCCAGGGCGGTCCCGACGAGCACTCCGATGATGGTGCGCTGCACGCGCAGGACGTTGATGTTGTAGCTGACGTTGGAGGCGTCGGGGTGGAGCAGGTAGTGGGCGACCTGGCCTGCGGGGATCCGGGAGGAGCCGACGAACAGGGAGGCCAGGACGCACAGGACCAGCAGGACGGCTGCGATCAGGAGGATGGCCGGACGGCGCGCGACCACGCGAGCACTCCCCTCCGTCATCCTCTGAGAACAGGGGGCGACGACGGTCCCCGAGGACCCCGATCGACATCTACTCCCCCACCCCAGATATGCAAAGGTAAACCTAACCTAAGGTGTCGACCGAGGTCTGTCAAACATGCTGGCCTGTTGGTTCGTTCATCGCGTCGCCACACCCAGCAGCAAGGACATGCTCGTGCATATCCTACTCGCGGAGTATGCCGTGCGCGTATACACTCAGCGTATAGTCCTGGACATGGAATCCAGACTCACTCTTCTTGGGCTGCTCAGCGCGCCGGGCCAGGGCACGGATACGACCTCAAACGCTCCTGGGACCACTGGTTCGCCGCCTCCAGCCGCTGGCTCACGGCCAGGGTCTACGCCACGCTCGCCCGCCTGGTGCGCGACGGGCTCATCACGCAGGTCGAGACCGAGCCCGGCGCCGGCCCGGAGCGCAAGCGCTACGAGGTCACCGACGCCGGGCGCCAGAGCGTCGAGCAGTGGCTGCTGACCCCGGTCACCCCGCCGGTGACGTCCAGGCCGACATCTTCGCCAAGACCGTCATCGCCCTCACTGCTCGACGACGACGCCGGACGCCTCCTCGACCTCCAGCGCGCCGAGCACATGGCGCTGCATGCGTGAGCTGACCCGCCTCAAGCAGGACGGAGACCTGCGCACGGTGCTGCTGGCCGACCACGCCCTGTTCCACATCGAGGCCGACCTGCGCTGGATGGAGACCACCGCGGCCCGCCTGAGCGAGCTGCGAGCGGAGGTGCGCTCATGAACGGCACCGCCGTCACGACCACCATCACACGACCACCGGCATCGCGCCCGCACCCGGCCGGGGCGAGGCCGACCCTGCCGGGCGAGGTCATCATGCGCGCCCGTGGCCTGGAGATGAGCTTCGGACAGACCCATGCGCTGCGCGGCGTCGACCTGGACATCCTGGGCGGTGAGGTTCTGGCCGTCACCGGCCCGTCGGGCTAGGGAAGTCCACGCTCTGCACGTCATGGCCGGGGTCCTCGTGCCCGATGCCGGGACGCAGTCGACTACCACGGAGGCGACACGACCGCGAGACATCGCGGCCCTGGACGAGGCGGGCCTGCAGCCGCCTGCGCCTGAAGGAGTTCGGCTTCATCTTCCAGTTCGGCCAGCTCCCTGCCGGATCTCTCCGCCCTGGACAACGTCACCATCCCCCTGCTCCCTGGCGGGCACCTCGCCGGAGGGCGCTGGCCCAGGCCCGCGAGCCCCTGGGCGAGCTGGGGCTCGGCGAGCACCTGGACAAGCGCCCCACCCAGCTCTCGGGCGGCCAGGCACAGCGGGCCGCCGTCGCGCGGGCACTGGTGACCAACCCGCACCTCCTCTTCGCCGACAGGCCCACCGGCTCCCTGGACTCTCTGGCCGCCGAACGGACCATGGAGGTGCTCCTGGACTCGGTGCGCTCCCGCGGTGCCGGTCTGGTCATCATCACCCATGACGCGCGCGTCGCCGCCTACGCCGACCGGGAGGTCACCGTCCGCGACGGTCGCATCGGCCCCGGGGCCACACGCACCGCGGCCGGACCGAGCCGGTCGGGGCACGCCGAGCCGGGAGACCCGGGAAGTCAGAGGAGCCGGTCATGAACCGCATCGCCCTGACCCGACTGCTCGTCGCCAACGACCGCTCCGCCCGGCGCCGCCTGGCCGGGATCGTCGCCGGCGTCATGGTGGGGTGGCCCTGTTCCTCATGCTGCTGGCCGCCGCTCAGGCCTTCCCCGAGCGCAGCATGCGCTCCAGCTGGGCGTCCACCGCCCTCATATCAGGCCCCTCCGAGCAGTCGAACCACACGGACCTCCAGCCCGACCACACCCTCACCGAGAGCGAGCTGGCGGTTGCCAGCAACGTCGACGTCGTCGGCAACAAACCGATCACCATCCTGAGGGTGGCTCTGCCGAGTCGGGCAACACCTCAGTGAGGATCCCGGGGGCCGACACCGTCCCGAAGCGGGGCGAGTACCTGGCCTCGCCCGGCCCTGGCCGAGCGCATCGCCTCCCTTCCCACCGACCAGCTCGGCGACCGCTACGGCAGCAGGGTGGGCGTCCTGTCCCCGACGCCGTCGAGGGCCCCGGACCTCGCTGGTGGCCGTCGTCGGGACGGACCTGAGGGACCGTGGCCACCTCCGAGTTCTACATCCCACCCCAGGTGGTCACCTCCTTCCAGGGCATTCCCTTTCGAGAACGGAGTCGTATCGGATCGCCACGCTCGTCGGCGCCATCGCGAGTGCTCGTGCCCGCGCTGCTGCTCGTCGGGATCGTCACGGACCTGGGGGCGGCGCAGCGGGCCGAGCGTCGCCACGCTGCGCCTCATCGGGGCCACGCCCCAGCAGGTGGCCCGCACCGCGGCCCCTGGAGATCAGGGCCACCACCTTCGTCGGCGCCCTGGCGGGCGTGGCCTCTACCTGGCCGTGATCCCGTTGCCGCGCAGATCACGCTGCGAAGTCAGCCGCTTCTACTCATCTGCTGCGCTCCCCGGTCAACGCGGTCCTGGCCGTCATCGTGACCACGGCGGGGGCGGCGGCCGTGGCCTGGTGGCGCACGCGACGAGCCGACCTCGGTCCTCTGGGCGGGTCCCGCGAGCGCACCGAGCGCCGACCCCTGCCTCATCTCACTGGCGCCCGTCATCCTGGGGACGGCGGGGCTGGTCAGCACCCCGACGGTGGCCCATCAGGACTCCGATCTGATCATCTACCTGCTGCCCGCCTCCTTCCTGTGCACGATGCTGGGGCTGCTGTGGGCCGGGCCGCTCCTGACCTGGTGGGTGGCGCGGGGCGGCAGGGCACTGGCCCGTTCGGCGGCTCAGGTCATCGGCTTCAACCGGATCACTCAGCACCCCCGAGCGGTCTTCCGGGCGGTGGCCGGGCGTGGTCGTCGCCGTCTCACGCCATGACGGTGTTCGCCGTGGCCATCACGGCCGCTGCGGGAACCCATGACGTCACGCAGGGTGGTGGGCACCTGAGCCCCACGACGCTCGAGGCGATGCCGGCGGTCAGCAACGAGGGCGCCCTGAGCGGCGCCGTCGACCGGCTCGCCGCCGTGCCCGGGGTGACAACGGTGACCGTGGGACGGATCAGCGGTGATGGCAAGCAGGGCAGTCGGGTCATCCTCGAGGCCGACAAGGCCGAGGCGCTCGGGGCGCCGCATGTGCGACCCCTCGAGCGCGGTGAGCATCAGTACCGATGGCTGTAGGAGAACGCGGCCGCCTCGCCGTCACCGGTCAGCGCCGAGGAGCTGGCGAGCGCCCTGTGAGCACGGCGCCCCGTCATCCTGGTGGGAACGGACCCGGCCAGCCCCGGGGCCGTCGAGCAGCCCGCACCGCTCTGTCCACCTCCGGCCTGCCCCTGAGAACCGCCCCGACCTCACCCAGCTCGATCCAGGCCGTCGAGGGCAGTGCCATGGAGAACCAGTTCGCCCAGCTCGGCTACATCGGCATCCTCATTGCCGCGGGCATCTCCGCGGTCTCGCTCGGGGTCTCGACGGTGGCGGCACTGCTGGGGCGCTGGCGGTCTCGGTCTGCTGCGGCTGGTCGGCATGCCGGTGGCGACGCTGCGATCCATGGTCTCCTACGAGACGATGCTGCCGGCAGTCACCGCCCTGGTCATGAGCGTCAGTCTGGGGTGGCTGACCGCATGGTCGCTGATCAGCGGGGTGTCGGGGCGCCGCATCAGCTGGCCGGACGGCGGCTACTGGCTGGTACTGGGGGCGTGCCTGGCGCTGGTGGTGGTGGCGACCCTGGCCAGCACCCGCTACGGCCGGCGCATGCCGGCCGGCACCTGCCGTCCGATTCGCAGTAGAAGCGGCCCTCGAGTGTCCATATCGGTGACAAAAGGCCGCGATCAGCCTCAGTCGCAGAAAAGATCCGCATGATTCCGAGAGTTCTTCTCGGCGAGTGACAGCCTGCGAACTCTTTTGTCTCCGATATGGACACCTACCCCTCCTGCGCACCCGGGCACCGGGAGAACAACCCGGTGCCCGGGGCGATCTGCGATAGAACAGGACCATGACCGCAGGACGGACCGACACGGCCGATGACGCCTCCTCCTTGGCCGTACCGAGGCCACCGGTCCTCGCGGCACCCGACCTCGGGCGCCTGCGCGACGGTGAGGCCGATGAGCTGGCCGCCGGTGAGATGGTCGAGGACCTGCAGCTGGTCGAGGCGGACCTGAGCGGCGCGGACCTGCCGGCACTCAGTCTGCTGAGCTGCCGGTTCTCGGAGGTCTTCGCCAGCGACACCGACCTGGCCGCGGCGCGGCTGGTCGACTGCCATCTGGAGCGCCTGAGCGCCACCTACCTTCACAGTCCGCGCTCCACATGGCACACGGTGGAGCTGGCCGACTCCCGTATCGGGGCCTGGGAGATCTACGACGCCGACGTCGAGTCCGTCCTTATTGAGGACTGTCGCCTGGGCTTCGCCAACCTCGTCGGGACCGCCCTGCGCGACGTCCTCATCCGGGGAACCCGGATCGACGAGCTGGACCTGAGCGGTATCGACGCCCAGCGGATCCGCTTCGAGGACTGCCGGGTGGGCGTACTGCGCCTGCGTGGCGGGAGCCTGAGCGACGTCGACCTGCGCGGGCTGGAGATGACAGTGGTCAGCGGCATCGGCTCCCTGGCTGGAGCGACAATCAGCAGTGGGCAGCTCACCGAGCTCGCTCCGCTCTTGGCGCAGCACCTGGGACTGCGGATCAAGGACCGGGATCACGTACAGAACGCGACACCAGGGAGTGCACGCGCATGAGGCTGCTGACGGCCGACGACGTTCTCAACGTGAAGTTCGAGGTCTCCTCATTCAAGGAGGGCTACAACCAGGATGAGGTCGACGTCTTCCTCGACGACGTGACCACCACGATGCGGGAGTTCGAGGAGCGACTCGGCACGTCACGAGAATCCTCGGGCCCCTCGCACCGGCAGACCGAGATCCTCCTGACGTCGGAGGGCGTCAGAAACATCCGGTTCTCGACCACCCGGTGGTCGGGCTACCACATCGACCAGGTTGATGCCTTCCTCTCCCAGGTGCTCACGACCATGGAGGCGCTTGAGGCGCAGGCGCGCACCAACGCGTTCGCCGGCCAGCCCGGCACCAGCGCCGGAGTCGGTGGGGCGTACGGCGGCGGAAAGCCTACGGCGCCGCCCCAGCCCAGGCCGGGTACGCCCGGGCGCTCCGAGCGGCAGCTCCCAGTACGCCGAGGGCGATCGCCCAGCGCGACCAGTACATCGCCCAGCTCAGCAGGAGATCACCTACCTGCGCGCCGAGCTCGAGGTCCGCCCAGCGCCGCCTGGGGACTACCGGGTTTTAGAACTCGTCAGCGCTGAGGAGTCCAAGACCGCGGAGCAGGTGGGGGCATCGTTGTCGATGGGCAAGGCCCTTGAGTGTCAGGCTCAGGGACGCTGTCCGTCGGCAGATGGCACCTGACCACGGCCTGTGCGGCCCCATCCCAGGGGAAGTCGTCAGGAGCGCCTTGGCGTTCTTACTGCTGAGCCCCGTCAGCTCCAGGTAATGAGCCTGAGCGTCCGCCTGGTTCCGGTAGTTCTTCACGGGGCGTAGTGGGCGTTGAGCCAGACCTCGAAGCAGGGCACGGAGACGATGCCATGGACAACGGTCTGGCTGCTGCTCAATTTCCGGCATTCCTTAAGGAAGTCATGACGTTCCCGGCCATCGTGGTCGACGACGATCCACACCTCCCTGTAGTCGCTGAGATCTGACCGAGGTCCGCTGAGCTCCTTGACGACGGTGAGCGGGTCACCGTTGATGACCTTCACTTTGGCTGAGACTCTGTCGCGGTCCACACGTCAGCACAGCTGCTGCAGGTAGCGTTCTCGTGACCCGCCCATTAGTCACGAGGAGAACGGTGCGCAGTTCGGTTCGTTGGCTGCGCCGTTTCCTTCTCGGTGGTGTCATCTCACTTCGCCTCCGCCGGCGTTGAGAGGTACCGGCGGAGGCTGGAGGTGTCTCACCGAGGGATAGCACCGAAGGCACCGGCGAGTAGCGGCGCTGCTTGTTCGTGCCCTTGCGGTTGGAGGGGAAGTCTGCGAGCGAGAAGAGCTCACTGGCACCGAAGGGGGACTTCTCCGTCATCCACACCTCGCCCGCCTCCAGGAGCTGGACGGGAGAATTGTCCAGGAGCGCCGTGTCATGGGTTGTGAAGACGATCTGGGCACCCCGGGGATTGAGGTCCGGGTCCTTGAACATGTCCACCAGCGTGGCGGTCAGTGTGGGGTGGAGGCTCGCGTCGAGCTCGTCGACACACAGCACCTGGCCCAGTTGCAAGGCATCGATGGCGGGACCGACCGTCGCCAGCCAGGTGAGAGTTCCTTGACTCTGCTGGCTGCTCGCCAATGGGTACTCCTCACCGTCGGCACCGCGGTGGTGGAGGACGAGGTGACGCTGGAGCTCCTTGAGCACCTCGGCAGGGAACCTCAGAATCCTCGTCCTCGCTCCACGGAAACCGTCGCAGAAGTTCAAGCACCTCCCGAGGGACCTCCTGCCTCTCGACCTCGAGACCGACGATGCCAAGATCGGCAACCTGAGCAATAGCATTCGTGATGCCAGTCCACTGCTCAGGGGCGTCCGTGAGCCGACTCATCACCCACCGCAGACGCGAGCTGCGCTCCTCATCACTATGGTGGATGAAGCTCATGGCTCGCAAACTGCGCGCAATCGGAGCAAGGGTGGCGTGCTTGTACTTGAGAGCGATGGCGAGGAAGAGGTCCTGACGTCGTGATTCGACGGACTCGTTCGTGGCACCCTTGAGGGTGGTGCCGGACTCGACCGTGGGCTCGTCATCCCTCAGGGCCCTGGGTGCACGAAGACCTTCCGCCAGCGCTGCCCCGCTGCCCAGAGCTCCTCACGCGAAATGCCCCAGCGATGCGCCTCGACACTGTAGCTGTAGCGCTCGTTCTCGTGGGTGAAACCAATGGAGAAACGGGACGGCTGCGCCGCGTGGTCACGATCGAGACTGAAGGGCTGATACAGGATGTCCCGCTGATCACCGACGGCATGGTGTAGGCAGTCAAGCGCGTCCAGGAGGGTGGACTTGCCTGAGGCGTTGGCACCGAAGATCGCTGCCACGCGCCATGTCTGCTCCTGCCAGGAGGAGCCGCCACGCGGCGTCAGAGTCTTGAGCGATCCCCGAGTGAGATCAAGGGTCGCCTCCTCTGCGTAGCAGCGGTAGTTCGCCACGGTGAAGTCCAGCAACATACCGCAACCCTAGTGTGAACAACTCGTTTGGGGAAGTTTTTCCCCAAAGTTCAACGTTCATGGCGCCAACCTCACCATTCGAGCGCCGAGCTCGAGGCCGCCCAGCGCCGCCTGGAGATGTTCGGCGCATAACCGCCCCCCATCCGCACCACACACATGGTGCGTCGTCCTGGGAGTCCCCTCCGCGGACAACCGCGTGGTCAGATGGATCCCGCCTGCTCGATGACGAGGATCCGGGCTGTTCCCACAGGGTGGGCAACATGTTCGTCGCCATCCTCGGCGACGAAGATGCGTCCGGCTTCCAGCCGAGTCACCTGGGTCCCGGCCTCGTCGCGATAGTGCATGTCGACTGCTCCGTCGAGAACGACGAAGACCTCAACGCCGTCGTTGGTGTGCCAGACATAGGGTTCGTCAGTCCAGTGAAGCCGTACCGTGGCGTCCGCGATACGTGCCAGGTCGATGGCGGCCCAAGCGCGGTCAAGTGCGACATCAGCAGCGGTGACGATCTTCATCGCTGCACCTGCCTTTCTCTCGATACCTGCCTGTTCGGGCGACGCCTGACGGCTCGAGGTGATACTCAGCTGCTCGCCCCGCTCGAACAGGTTGACGACAACACGTCGACTCATCACCGCAGTCTGGTCGTCACGACGAGTGAGCACGAGCGGCAGGAACGACATACTGCACGCAATTCCTGCCATCATGTGCGCATGACGCATACCGTTGTCGCTCTGGCCCTGCCAGGTGTCGTCGCTTTCGACCTGTCCACAGCCGCTCAGGTCTTCGGCCATCCTGACGAGCATGAGTACTCCTTCGAGGTGGTGACGTCTGATGGCCGCCAGGTGCCGTCGTCCACCGGGTTCCAGATCGCAGGAGCAGGCGATCCTTCCTCTCTGCGCCGGGCCAGCACCATCGTCATTCCCGGGTACAGCCCTCATGGCAGGCCCAGTGATGACGTACTCGAGGCGCTGCGCTCAGCCCACTCCCGCGGCACCCGAGTCGTCTCCATATGCACCGGGGCCTTCGCGCTCGCCCCAACGGGTCTTCTGGACGGACTGTCAGCCACGACCCACTGGCAGGACGCCGAGGAGCTGCACACGACCTACCCGGCCGTGGACGTCACACCCGATGTCCTGTACATCGACCACGGGCATGTGGCCAGCAGCGCTGGGGTCGCAGCCGGTATCGACCTGTGCCTGCACCTTGTGCGCCGCGACTACGGGGCCGCGACCGCCAATCGCATCGCACGACGAATGGTCGTCCCGCCTCACCGCGCAGGAGGCCAGGCCCAATACATCGCACCAGCAACCCGCCCCCGTCATCCGGAGAACAGCCTGGCGACACTGACCACCTGGGTCGTGACACACCTCGATCACCCACTCGGCGTAGCGGATCTTGCTCGCCGCGCCCACCTCTCTGAACGGCAGCTGTCACGCAGATTCGTCGCCGAGACAGGGCAGAGTCCGCTGCAGTGGCTTCTCCACCAGCGTGTACTGGCCGCCATGGATCTGCTTGAGGCGACCGGCCTGTCTCTGGAGGCCATCTCCATGCGCACGGGTCTAGGAACGGCCAGCACCTTGCGTCGTCACTTTCTCAGACAGGTGGGGACCACACCCAGCGCCTACCGAAAGGCGTTTCGCGGTCCCGAGTGACCGCTCGAGGGCTCAGCCCCGCTTGACCAGGGGGAAGGTGATGGTCTCGCGGATGCCCTGGCCGGTGAGCACCATGAGGAGGCGGTCGATGCCCATGCCCATGCCGCCGCTGGGCGGGAAGCCCTGCTCCATGGCCACCAGGAAGTCCTCATCCAGGACCATGGCCTCGGGGTCGCCCTTGGCGGCCGCCAGGGCCTGGGCCTCGAAGCGCTCACGCTGGACCACGGGGTCGGCGAGCTCGGAGTAGGCGGTGGCGGTCTCGAAGCCGCGCACGTAGAGGTCCCACTTCTCGGTCAGGCCCGGCTTGCTGCGGTGGTAGCGGGTCAGCGGCGAGGTGTCCTCGGGGAAGTCGTAGACGAAGGTGGGCGCCCAGAGCTTGTTGCCGACGAGCTCCTCGAAGATGTCCTCGACGACCTTGCCGGCCACGGCGTAGTCGTCGATCTCCAGGCCGATCCTCTCGGCGTGGGCGACCAGCTGCTCGCGCGGGGTCTCCACCGTGATCTCCTCGCCGAGGGCCTCGGAGACGGAGGTGTAGAGGTCGATCTTGTCCCACTGGCCCGACAGGTCGTACTCGGTGCCGTCGGCCAGGGTGACGACCTCCCCGCCCTCGGGCAGGTCGAAGGCGTCGCGGGCCGCCTGCTGGACGAGGTTGCGGGTCAGCTCGGCCATGCCGTCGTAGTCGGAGTAGGCCTCGTAGGCCTCCAGGGCCGTGAACTCCGGGGAGTGGGAGGTCAGCGCCCTCGTTGCGGAAGTTGCGGTTGATCTCGAAGACGCGGTCGACGCCGCCGACCACGGCGCGCTTGAGGTAGATCTCCGTGGCGATGCGCAGGGTAGAGGTCCATGTCGAAGGCGTTCATGTGGGTGATGAACGGGCGCGCGGCGGCCCCGCCGTGAATGACCTGCAGCATGGGGGTCTCCAGCTCCAGGTAGTCGCGGCGGAAGAAGTTCTCGCGGATGGAGCGCACGACGGCGGCGCGGGTGCGCACCATGTCGCGGGCGGCGGGCCGGGTGAGCAGGTCGAGCTCGCGACGGCGCACGCGCTGCTCCTCCGAGAGCGTCACCGCCTCACCGGCCTCGTTGGTCCAGGTCTTGGGCAGGGGGCGCAGCGCCTTGGAGGCGATCCGCCAGGCGGGGACCTCGACGTCGTCGTCCCCGGCGGAGGCGGCCTCGGCGCCCTCGCGCAGGACGGGCTCGGCCATGACGGACAGCTCGCCGCGGCGCGAGGAGATGACGCGGCCGTGGACGAAGAGGTGGTCGCCCAGGTCGACGTCGGCCTTGAAGGCCGCGAGCGCGGTGTGGCCCTCGGCGGGCAGGGCCTTGGCCGAGAGCATGGCCTGCAGGGTGGCGCCGGCACCGTCCTGGAGGGTGACGAAGCACAGGCGGCCGGTGTTGCGCAGGAAGACGACACGGCCGGCCACGCCGACGATGTCATCGGTCTCGTCTCCGGCCGCGAGGTGGGCGTAGCCCTCGCGCACGGCGGCGATGGTGGTGGTGACGGGCACGGAGACCGGGTAGGGGTCCCAGCCCTCGCCGCGCAGGCGCTCGCGCTTGCCGGCGCGGACCTCGAACTGCTCGCCCGGGCCCGGGTCGGCCTTGGGCTGCTTGGGCTGGGCCGACGAATCGTCCGCGGACTTCGGCGACTGGGTGCCGGCGGCGTCGGTGGCGGTCGGGTCGGGGCTGGGGGTGCTCTCGTCAGTCACGTGAAGGAGTCTAACGGCGCCCGCCCGCCCCGGCGGCTCCCCTGGGGCACGACGACGCCCGAACCACATCCGATCCTGGTCACACCGGCTGGCGGCGGATCCTCCGGTCAGGTCCAGGCGGGCACGACGGCGGCCCCAGCCACCGTTTCCTCTCCCTTCCTGCCGCGGCTCACGGACACGCAGTACTCGGCCGGGAACCAGGTGGGGCCCAGGGCCTCGCCCTTGACCGGCACCCGGCTCAGGCGCAGGGCGGTGCCGCGGGCCGTGGTGCGCTGCTCCCACTGGGGCGGTGTGCGAGTCAGGAAGGAGGAGAGCAGCCTGGTGTAGTCGGGCCCGAGGTAGCACCACGGGACCGGGGTGGAGGGAAGTCCGCTCAGGATGTCGCCGTCGGCGGCCAGGGACTGGGGCTGCTCGGCGTTGAAGTAGTGCGGGTATGACGTCGCCGGCGTAGGAGTGCTTCCATCCATCGAGGACCTGCGCCCAGGCCAGGTCGGCACCGAGCTCGTCGCAGGCCTCGAGCAGCAGCTCGTGGAGGAGGTCCAGGTCGCCGACGCTCAGGGGCGCCAGCCCAGCCTCCCACTCAACGAGGTACGTGCCGTGGGCGTCCTCCTCGCGGGTGCAAAGCGTCACCGTATTGATCGGCGCGGGCCCGGCCAGGAAGACCCCGACGTCGTCGACGTACCTGCGACTATCAGCAGCCTCGATCGTGACCTCGTTCAGCGGCAGCATGCGAGCCTGGCCGGTGTACTCGGTGGGGCTCCAGTGCGGGGCCACCCGGCAGATGGCGCGCATCCAGGCCTCGACCGGATCGGGGCAGACGGACTCGCGCACATAGGCCCGCATCTTGACCACCTGGAGGTCCTCGTCGAGCCGCTCCCAGACCTCTTCATAGACGTCGGGATCGAAGTCGGGCGCGGACAGGGCTCCGAGCGGCCGTACCACGCGCTCGAAGAACAGGGCCACGACGCCGTCGTTCCAGCGGGCGAGGGTCTGCGCCGGCGCCAGGGCCCTCTTCCTGGCCGAGTCGCCTCGGAACCAGCTCTTGGGCCAGGTGAGCCGGTAGCAATAGGGCAGATCGGGGTAGCCGGAGACCTCCTTGACGTAGTCGACGAAGTCGAGCTGCACGTCCAGAGAGGTCTCCTCCAGCTCGAGGACCAGCAGGCTGTCATCGCGGAGACGGAGGTGGGTTCCGTCCCCGTCGTTGCCCTCAACGGTGAGGCCTGGCAGCGCCGTGCGCACGCCCTCGATCGTCAGCTCTCGGGTGGTGTAGAGCTCGTAGATGTCCTCGTCCTTGATCTGCCCCAGCACGCTTCCCGACTTTATCGGAGCACGGCGGTGTCTGGGGCAGTTCGAGGCGGCCTGGTACGGCGGCGGCCCCGGCCCGCGGAGCGCTCAGGCGCGGGCGTCGGCCAGGGGGATGCCGGAGGGACGCAGCCCCTGGAGGCGGGCGACGTCGGAGTCGGCCGGGATCTGGCCGGGGTCGGTACCGCGCTCCACGATCCGGTTGGCCGCGTCGACGAAGACGACGCGGGGCAGGTAGGTGCGGGCCTCGGCGTCGGACATCTGGGAGTAGGCGATGAGGATGACGACGTCGCCGGGGCTGACCAGGTGGGCGGCGGCGCCGTTGACGCAGATCTCCCCGGCGCCGCGCTCGCCGGGGATGACGTAGGTGGACAGGCGGTTGCCGTTGGTGCAGTTGCAGATGTCGACGCGTTCGCCGGGCAGCAGGTCGGCCGCCTCGAGCAGGTCGACGTCCACCGTGATCGAGCCGACGTAGTCGAGGTCGGCCTGCGTCACGGTGGCACGGTGAATCTTGGACGTCATCATCGTCCGGGTGCGGGGGCTCATCGCGGCACAGCGTAGACGGCGGTGGGCCCGGCGCACTGTACGGTGCGGCACAGGGTGAGCGACCTGACAGGACTGCGGACGGCGGGGCGTGCCGGGGTCGGCCCCGGTTCGCGGCGGCCTGCCCGCGCAAGCGCCCAGGCGGGCAGGACGCTCAGGGACGCAGGTCGATGAGGGTGTTGTCGATGAGGCGGGTGGTGCCGACGCGCGCGGCGACGGCCAGCAGTCCTGTGGCGGGAAGCCCCTCCCCAGCCGGCTCGCTGCGCGGCAGGCCGAGGCCTGCGTCGGCCAGGTCCTCGAAGCTGTCCGGGGCGACGAGGGCCACGTAGTCGACCTCGACGCCGTCGGCCTCCTCCAGGGACGCCAGGGCGGCGCGGCGGATGTCGGCGGGGCCGGGTCGGGCCCCGGAGCCGGCCCCCTGAGCGGCGGCATCCCGGCCGGCCTGGAGCGCGCGGGACAGGGCCAGGGCCTGACGGCGCTGGTCAGGGCTGAGGTAGGCGTTGCGCGAGCTCATGGCCAGGCCGTCGCTCTCGCGGCGGATGTCGACCGGCACGATCTCCAGCGGGACGGCGAGGTCGCGCACCATGGACTCGATGATCGCCAGCTGCTGGGCGTCCTTGCGGCCGAACAGCGCCCAGCGCGGGCGGTCAGGTGCATGAGGGTGAGCACCACCTGGCAGACGCCGGCGAAGTGGGTGGGGCGGGTGCGGCCCTCCAGGACGGTGGCGATGGGGCCAGGGGTCGATGCGCACGGCCGGCTGCCCGGAGGGGTAGATGACCTCAGGGGCGGGGGCAAGACGATGAGCCGTCCCACGCCGAGGGCGCCGTCGGCACCGGTGAGGGTCCGGGCGAGGCCAGCCAGGTCGCCCTCGAGGTCACGCGGGTAGGAGTCGAGGTCCTCGGTGGGGGCGAACTGCAAGGGGTTGACGAAGATGGTGACCACCACTGTGCCGGTCGGCCCGACGCGGCGGGCGGCCTCACGCACGAGATCGAAGTGGCCCTCGTGGAGGGCGCCCATGGTCATGACGACCGCCCGCGGGTCGGGGGACTCGGCCAGGGCGGAGACGAGGTCGGCTCGGCTGCGGGCGAGGACGGTTGCGGCGCCGGTTGATCGGGGTGCGGGAACGGGCGTCGGTGCGGGTTCGGTGCTCACGCACCCCACGCTAGTCGCCCTGCTGGGCGGTGCCGAATCCGCCGGGAGCCGCGGGCATGAGAGCATCGGGGCATGAGCGACATCGATGGCACGGGTCCCGGCGTAGGCGGCGGGCACGCGGCTCAGGCCTCCGTCCCCGCGGCCACTCCGAGCAGGCCGGGCCGGCTGGGCGTCGGCATCATCTCCGCCGGGCGTGTCGGCGCGGTCCTGGGCTGCGCGTTGCGCGCGGTGGAGCACCAGGTGGTCGGCGTCCACGCGGTCTCGGAGGACTCGCGTGAACGCGCCGAGATGCTGCTGCCGGGTGTCCCGGTCCTGGAGGTCGAGGAGATCGTCGAGCGCGCTGAGCTGGTCCTGCTGGCTGTGCCCGACGACGCCCTCGAGCCGCTCGTCCAGGGGCTGGCGGACCTGGGGCGCTGGCAGCCGGGCCAGCTGCTGGCCCACACCTCGGGTCGCTACGGGGCCGCGGTGCTCGCGCCGGCCCAGCGCTGCGGGGCGATCCCGCTGGCGATCCACCCGGCGATGACCTTCTCCGGGTTCTCCACGGATGTGGCCCGGCTCGTCGGCTGCCCGATGGCCGTGACCGCGCCCGCCGCGGTGCTTCCGATCGCGCAGGCGCTGGTGGTCGAGCTCGGCGGGGAGCCCTTCGTCCTGGAGGAGTCGGCGCGCCCGCCCTACCACGCGGCCCTCGCCCACGGCGCCAACCACCTGCTGACCGTGGTGACGCAGGCCGTCCGGGTGCTGGCGGCCGCCGGGGTCGAGGACGGTGCGGCCACGCTCGGCCCTCTGCTCACGGCGGCCCTCGACCGGGCCCTGCACGAGGGCGAGGCGGGACTGACCGGCCCGGTCTCGCGGGGCGACGCCGGGACGGTGGCCTCCCACCTGGAGGCGCTCTCCTCGTTGCGCGACGGCGAGGGGCGGGGTCTCGACGACGTCGTCGCCTCCTACCGGCAGCTGGCCGCCGCCACCACCGAGCGCTGCGAGGCCACCGGCCGGCTGACCGCCGAGCAGGTCCTGCGCCTGCGCGAGGTCCTGGGCCCGGAGCGGCTCGAGGGCTGACCTACGAGGGATCAGCGGCCTGAGTGGTGGCGACGGCGCGCGCGAGCCACCGGTCGAGCTGCTCGGCGCTGGCGCGGCGCAGCGCCTGCTGACTGATCCTGCGCCGCGAGGGCCTTGGCGTCGGCGGCGTCGAGGTTCGTGATCGAGTGGGGACCTCGCGGGCGACCATGTCGAGGCGGAGGGAGGCCAGGCTCAGCCTGCGATCCAGCGGCCCTCGCTGGACATTGAGGGACTGGATGCGTTCGTAGGGGATGACGGACACCCGCCGCCGCCAGCGGCCGTGGCGGATGATGACGCAGGTGTCGGTGAGGATGATCGCTGCGCGCCGCCAGGTCAGGGGGCGGAAGATCCGTCCGCGGCGGCTGATGCGCACGAAGCCGCGCTCGACCGAGCCCGCCGGGGCCTGCGGGTCGCCGACGCCTTCGTCGTCGCGGCCGGTAAGGGCCTGGCTGAGCAAGGTATCCGGATCGGGCACGCCCAGGTCGGGGACCACGAGCCACAGCGCGCGCAGGGCGGTGTCCCGGCTGCCCACGGGCAGGAGCATGTTGCCGATCTCGCGAGTCTGGCCGTCGTGGGGGTTCTCATCGCGGCCGGCCACGGTGACATTCACCTTCCACCAGTCCTGCGGCGCCACAGGATCGGCCCGGTGAGCCCGACGCCATGGACCCGCCCGGGCGGCAGCGTCCGGGAGGTCTCGGCGGTGAGGCCGTAGCTCATGCGGATACCGCTGGGGGTGGCGGCGGCGTGGAAGTTCCAGGCGCTGTTGAAGTGGCTCCACACGATGGTCGCCATCGCGATGACGATCGTGATGTAGGAGGAGATGATCGTCAGCGCTTCGCGGCCGGTCACGAAGTCCGAGATGACGATGAGGATCCCGACCGCAAGCGTGCCGATGACCGTCAGCCCGAGCACGTAGACCGAGGAGCTGCGCAGCAGGGACCCGAGGAGGGTGACGCCGTCGACACTGTAGAGCGGGTGCTCCTGGAAGTGAGAGGCCCGCAGCTGCGTGGAGCGCCGCCTGGTGGAGGGGGCGGCCTCCGAGCCCGGCGTCCCCTCCGGTGTGAGGCCCTCGGGCCGGGCGGTGGAAGCGAGACCGTCGATGCCGCCAGTGTCGTAGCCCGCTCCGTTGTCTTGGACGGCACCGTCCTCCGAGGCGGGTCCGGGCATGTCTATCTGTCCGGCGGCCAGGTCGAGGATGCGGTCACGCAGGGCCTGAAGCTCGCGGGTGGTGAGGAAGCCGATGACGACCCGCGAGTTCCGGCCGCCGGCGACCTCGACGATCAGCCTCCCCACGCCGAAGATGCGTCCGAGCAGGGGGTGGACGACGTCGACGGACTGGATCCGCGGCAGACGGGCCGTACGCAGCTTGCGGCTGAGGATGCCCGAGCGCAGGTAGACGCCGTCGGCGTCCACGGCGTAGGCGCGCCGCCACCAGCTGAGCAGCCCGAGCACCACCCACACGGCGATGAGCGCGATGAGGCCGAGCAGGTAGTACCCGACCTGACCGCCCAGGGAGAAGCCGTGCTCGGAGATGAAGCGATAGGCGCGCACCAGCTCGTCGAGGTTCTGAGCCGTGACGAAGGCGAGGACACCGGTGACGATCTTCCAGCCCTCCAGCAGCGGCGTGATAACGCTGACCCGGTGCCAGGTGACGTTGTCGGGAAGGGGCAGGTCCCGGGAGGCGGCGGGCTCGCCCTCACCCGAGGCCTCCGCCCTCGCCTTCCGGGCTGCCTCCAGCCTGCTCTCCCAGCTGGAGCTCACAGCCCGGCCATCCTCTCCTCACCGCGCTGGGACAGGACCCGGCGCAGGTTCTCCGCCTCGACCACCGGCAGCCCGTTGATCGTGGCATCGGTACTGGCCGAGGCCGTGTGGAGCCTGACCTCGGCGATGCCCAGCCGGCGGGCGAGCGGCCCCTGGGAGGTGTCCACGAACTGCATGCGCCCGTACGGGGTGACCGTGATGGAGCGGAACATGACGCCGTGGCGCCACAGGAGGTGGTTGTCCGCCAGGGCGTAGCCCATGGCCCGCACCTGGCGCGGGATGAGCCAGAGCAGCCAGACGAACAGGACCGCGGCGAGCGCCGCCGGGATGAAGAACGCGCGAGAGACGAGCACGCCGGGAATGGCGAAGCCGATGAGGAGGACGGCACTGACGATACCGGCCCCCAGGAGACGGGCGGTGATGAGGCGGTGCGAGACCGGGTGGAAGACGACGCCGTCGGGGGCGAAGGGATCGGCTCCGGCGGGTGGCGGCGCAGGCGGGTCGCAGGCGCGGCCGGAGGCCGGGTCCGGGACGGCAGGGGGTGACGGGGACGGCACTGGGCACGGTGTCGGGACTGTTCATGCGGGAGCTCCTGGTCCTTCAGGGGGCCCGTCCGGAGGTGCCGGACGAGCTGTCGTCGTCACCGTCACCGGAGATGGAGCACCACTGCTCGACGACGAAGCCGATGACGCACCACACGAGGCAGGCGATGAGGCATCCGGTCGAGGTCCAGGCCAGGTGAGTCATGGCCGGCGAGCGCGGTGTCACGAGAGCCAGGATGATCCCGCCGCCGTAGACGCCGCCCAGGACCGCCCCCACGATGGCTGAGGCCTGGGCGGCGGCGGCCGTGGTGGCGGCGCCGGTCGGGGTGATCCAGGTGTGCTCGCGCGCCCGCAGGCGCCTGACCGCCAGACCGGACACCAGGACGATACCGGCGATGACCAGCGCAGTCACCGCCCCCCAGGGGGAGAGGACCGGGACCCAGCCGACGTGGCGCAGCAGGAGGTCACCGGCCACCCAGGAGACCACCGCGGCGGCGACGAACCAGGTGACGGCACTGGTCCAGCGGGTGCGCCGCATCAGGCGTCCTGGCGGGGACCTGTCCCCTGGGCGCCACCGCCGATGACGTCATTCCACTGGAGCGGGGACTTCCAGGCGCCCCCGGAGGCGTCATCCTGCTGGTCGTTGGGGAACTCGTCCGGGCCGGCCGTGTGGCCGGGGGCGTGGGCGCCCTGCGGGCCGGCCGCCTCGGGGGCCGAGGCGGCCTGGTAGGGCGAGTCGATCTGCGGGACCCGCCCGGACCAGGCATTCGCTTCGTTGGAGGCGTCGAAAGACGGCTGGCCGAAGGGGGAGGACTCGACCGGCGCCTGGTCGCTGAAGGGCTGCGCCGAGGCGGTGGGTTCCGCGGCGGCCGATGAGCCCTCGGAGATGCCGCCGGCGTAGTCGGCGGACAGGGAGGAGTCGGCCACGGAGGACTCGTCACGGGTGGCGTCGTAGACCAGCTCGGGCTCGGCGCCGGCGGCGTCCTGTTCCACCGGGGGCTCCACGTAGGGGCCGGTGGGCTTGTCCGGGAGAGCATCGGATTCGAGCCAGTCGAAGGCCAGCCAGCGCAGGCCACCCCGGTCGGGGGCGTTCTCGGCGAGCTCGGACACGGAGTGCCCGGCCAGCTCGGCGAAGGGGTCGGCCTGGCTCCACGGCACGAGGACGAAGGCGCGCTCGGCGGCACGCGGGTGCGGCAGGGACAGGGCCGGGTCGGTGGAGGTGACGCCCTCGACCTCCACCAGGTCGACGTCCAGGGTGCGCACGCCCCACGGCTCGGTGCGCACGCGCCCGGCCGCGACCTCCAGGGCCTGGCAGACCTCGAGCAGCTCTCGCGGGGAGAGGGTCGTCATGGCCGTGACCACCGTGTTGAGGTAGTCGGGCTGGGGATCGGCACCCTCGGCCACGACGGCGACCGTACGGGCCAGCGGCGCCACCTGAGTGACCTCGATGCCCTCGGCGGCCTTGAGGCTCTGGACGGCCGTGCGCAGGGAGTCCACGACGCCGCCGACGTTGGCGCCCAGACCGAAGACGACGCCGACGGGGCGTGCGGGCCGCTCGGCGAGCGGGTCGACCGGAGCGGCCGGAGCCTCAGGCGCGGCGGGAGCCGCCGGTGCGGCGCCGGGGGAGGCAGCGCCCAGGAAGTCGGACTGCGCCGACGGCGCGGCGTACGAGCCGCCGGCAGGCTGGGAGAGGTCCTCAGAGACGGAGGACTGGGTGGAGGAGGACTCCAAATGGGCAGGTGCCGCGCCCTCCTGGCCCACGGTGCCCGGGGGTACTCGTCGGGGACGGCGAAGGGACTGGGCTCGGGCTCGGCCGGGGGTCTGGGAGACCAGGGGCGGAGGAGGCGTCAATGAATCCGTTGGCGTCGGTGGTCCCGAAGCTGGAGGCGTCACCGCCCGGCGCGGGGACGGAGAGGCCGGCCACGTCGGAGCCCGCCGTCTCGGGGACAGTGTCCCCGGCATAACCGGCCTGGTTGTAGGCTGCCCCGCTGTAGGAGCCGGACTCGCCGAAGGCGACGGGCCCACTCAGCAGGTCCGCGGAGCTGTCGACGGCGGGGGCGACCAGCCGCTCATCCTCCTCGGAGGAGGCCACGTGGCGGCCCTCGTGGGGCAGCTGGACGCCGAGGTCATCGGCCGCAGAGGTCGGCTCGGACAAGGTCCCTGCGGAAGAGTCGGCAGCCGCCTCCTCGGTATAGCTGGAGGCGGCGGGCTCCGGCTCAGTAACAGCGGGAACCGGTCCCAGCGCATCGGCCGCCAGGCTCACGAATCCGTCAGCACCGGCGGTCCTGCCGGCGGAGGCCGCGGTGGGGGCGCTGGTCGAGGGGGTCTCCAGCGCGCTCGATGCGGCGTGGGAACCGGCTGCCGCGCTGGAGGACTGGCTGAGTGCCTCCGAGATCTCGGGAGCCTCGGGAGCCTCGGGAGCCCAGGAGGAGTCCGACGAGACGGAGGAGTCTGCGCCGTCGGTGGCCCAGTCCGGTGCCCAGGACCGGGTCGACTCGACGCCCCCGCCGGGAACGCTGGGCTCGACCGGCATCGGCGTGGGGATTGAGGGCGCGGCGGCCGCGAAGGACGAGCGGGCCGGTGCCTCCAGCGGCGAGGCCGGCGAGGGCGTCGGGGTGATGGGAGGCTCGGAGGTCGGCACCACCGGGGCGGCGGCAGCGGATGCGTCGCCGCCTGTGAAGGAGGAGCCCGCGAAGTCGGGGACCTCCGAGACGAGGGTGCCGCGGCAGTCGCGGCGGGGGCTCGTGGGAGGGCGCCGCCGGTGAGACGGCGGCCACCGGGGAGGCTGAGGAGGAGGGGGACGCGTAGGACTGGGCCGACACGGCCACCGGCGCCTCGGCCTGCGCGGCCCAGGCGGCCTGGCTGGAGGCAGGAGCCCCACCGTGTCCGGCTGCGGCGTCGGCCACCCGGTGGATGGTCACCGAGACGTCCTCGAAGGCGACGTCGAGAGGGGCCTGGGGCTTGTGCACAGTGACCTCGGCGGCCACGACGCGGGGGAAGGACAGGACCCGCTCGGCGATCCGGTCCGCCAGGGACTCGATGAGGTTGACCGGCTCCCCCTCGATGATGCTCACGATGCCGTTGGCCACGCGGGAGTAGTCGACGGCGTCGGTCACCGAGTCGGTGACGGCGGCCACGGCGGTACCGCGCTGCCCCAGGTCGAGGATGACATCGACCGTGAAGAGCTGGCCCTCCTCACGTTCGAAGGGCAGGACGCCGTGGTGGCCACGGGCGGACAGGCCGACGAGGCTGATCCGGTCGGTGGTCGCGGAGACGGTGGTGCTCACTGATGTTCCTTCCAGAGGGAGGCGGTGCGGACGGCGGCCCGGTTGGCCGGGACCTCGTGGACTCTGACGGCCCAGGCGCCTGCGGCGGCGGCCAGGGCGGTGGTGGCGGCGGTGGCGGCGTCGCGCTGGACAGGGGTGGCCTCGGCCTCGGCGGCCTGGGCGAGGAAGCGCTTGCGGGAGGAGCCGACCAGTATCGGCTGACCGAGGTCGGCGATGAGGCGGGAGGTGGCCGCCAGCAGCTCCCAGGACTGGGCGTGGGTCTTGGCGAAGCCGAGGCCGGGGTCCAGGACCACCTGGGAGCGGTCCACCCCGGCGGCGTCGAGCTCACTCAGGCGCTCGCGCAGCTCCGCCTCGACCCCGGAGACGACGCCGCCGGGGTAGTCGGTGAGCCGGTCCATGGTCTCGGGGTCGCCGCGCCAGTGCTGGCAGACGTAGACGACGCCGGTGCGGGCGATGAGGCCGTGCATGGCGGGGTCGGCCAGGCCTCCGGAGACGTCGTTGATGATGTGGGCGCCGGCGTCGATGGCGGCCTCGGCGGTGGCGGCATGGATGGTGTCCACCGAGATGACGGCGCTGCCGGCAGTGCCTGTCCCGTCTGTCCCGTCGGCGAGGAGCGCGCGCACCACGGGCAGGACGCGGGAGATCTCGGTGTCGACGTCGACCCTCTGGGCGCCGGGGCGGGTGGACTCCCCGCCGATGTCGATGATGTCGGCGCCCTGGGCGATGAGCTCGCGGGCGTGGACGGCGGCCGCCTCGGGAGCGGCCCAACGGCCGCCGTCGGAGAAGGAGTCAGGAGTGACGTTGAGGACGCCCATGAGGAGCGTCCGGTCGCGAGGGCACGAACCCCGGCAGGGGGCCGGGGCGGCGGCTGGAAGAATCGTCACGGGGTCAGGCTAACGGTTGGCCCGCCGCTGCGGGAGGACCGAAACATCTTCAGCCCGCCGCAAACTGAGAGCCGGAGACACGATCCGGCTGGGTCAGGGCACCTCACTTCGACCGAAACTTCATAGAGACGCGGAGCCGGGTCGATCTATGAAGTTTTCGGTCGAAGTGACTGAGGGACTGCGACTGACCGGCATCAGCGGTCACTCCATCGAAAAGGCGGAGACGCCTCCGCGTCCCGTCCCTTCGACGCATTCCGGCTCGATGACACCGTTTCTAGGGCTTTTTCACGTCACCAGGGCGGTCCGGGCTCCACATGACTCAAGCGAGCCGGCTCTGCCCACCACACGAGCCAGCCACCGAGAAGGGTCATGAGATGACGCACCCACCCCAGCCGCCGGTCTTCGGCCGCCCTGTCCATCCCGCCCGGTCCCCCAGGCAGTGCCGGGTGCCCCGGGAGCGCCGACGGCGCCTGCCTCTCCTGCTACAACCGCACCGATGCGGGTCGTCGAGGCCCGTGGTCTGACCAAGGTCTACGGCGAGGGCGATGCCAGGGTCGTCGCCCTGGACTCGGCGAGCCTGGTGGTGGGACGCGGCGAGTTCGTGGCCATCATGGGCCCCTCCGGCTCGGGCAAGTCCACCCTTCTGCACTGCCTGGCCGGACTGGACTCCCCCACCTCCGGGAGTGTTCTCATCGCCGGTCAGGACCTGTCCGGCATGAAGGACAAGCAACTCACCGCCGTACGCCGCGACCGCCTCGGCTTCATCTTCCAGTCCTTCAACCTGCTGCCCACCTTGAGCGCCGAGGAGAACATCCTCCTGCCCCAGCGCCTGGCCCACCGCAAAGCCCGCAGCGGGACTGGTACGACGCCGTCATCTCCACCCTGGGCATCGGCGACCGCCTGTCCCACCGCCCAGTGAGCTCTCCGGCGGCCAGCAGCAGCGCGTGGCCGTGGCCCGCGCCCTCGTGGGCCGCCCCGAGGTGGTCTTCGCCGACGAGCCCACCGGGGCGCTGGACACCGCCTCGGCCGCCTCCCTGCTGGAGACCCTGGCCGGCATGTGCGATTACCTGGGCCAGACCGTCGTCATGGTCACCCACGATGAGCAGGCCGCCGCCACCACCCACCGCATCATCCGCCTGCGCGACGGGCGCATCACCGGGGTCGAGGCCGTACGCCGCCCGGCCGGCACCCGTGTGGCCGGGTCCCGGCGCGCATCACGCCGCCGGCACCTCCCCGCTTCCGGTCCGGCAGCCCGCCCCGCCACCACCGACCCTGCACCCCGGATGGAGGCCCGCTGATGCCCTCGCTGCTCGACATCCGACGCACCGCCGCAGCGCTCGTAGCTGTAGCTATGAGCGCCGCCCTCATCGCCTTCGCCTTCATCATCTCCGACTCAGCCCGCACCCAGATGCAGACCGGCGCGCGCCTGTCCGTGGGGGACGCGAGCGTCGTCGTCCAGAAGCCCGTCAAGCGCCAGACCTCCGGGGGCGAGCTGGATGACGCCCTCCTCAAGCAGGTCGCCGCCCTCGACGGGGTCGCCTCCGTGCGGGGCCGCCACTGGGACGTCCTCATCCTCGACCTGCCCAAGCAGCTGCGCAATGCCGTCAACATCTCCGTCGGCGCGCAGGACGTTCCGACCCTCAGCCAGTTCACCACCCTGAGCAGCGGCCGCCTGCCCGCCACCACCGGTGAGGTCGCCATCAGCACGGAGCTGGCCGAGCAGCAGGGCCTCAGCGTCGGCAACACGATCCGTCTCACCACGAACGACGCCGATGAGAACGCCGACGCTCCGCACAGCGCACCCACGGTCGTCGGCATCGTCTCCCCGGCCCCGACACCGAGCTGGAGGGACTCGGAGCGGTCTACGCCACCACCGACCAGCTCCAGGCGATGGGCGCCAACACCAGCTACTACCAGCTCTACGTCGCCGCGAAGCCGGGGACCGACACCGCCGCCTTGACGGCCGCGGTGGAGCAGACGGTTCACGCCGTCCAGCCCCACGCCTCGGTTCAGGACAGGGATTCCGTCATCTCCCAACGCTCCCAGAACCAGCAGGGGCGGCACGATGATCGCCAGCATTCTCAACGTCCTGGCACCGGTGTGCGCGATGGTCGCCATCATCGTCATCGCCACCACCTTCAGCACCCTCGTGGCGCGCCAGACGCGCACGGTCGGGCTCATGCGCTGCATCGGCACAACCCGCCGTCAGGTAATGCTCGCCGTCCTGCGCACCGGGCTCATCACCGGCCTGCTAGGTTCCGTCATGGGCACAGCCGCAGGAACCGGGATCGCCGCCGCCGTGATCTCCTCAGGACGCTTCGCGGACCTCAAGGCCGATCAGCTGACCATCTCACCGGCGTCCCTGGCCCTCACCATCGCCCTGGGCACGCTGGTCACCCTCGTCGCGGTCCTGCGCCCAGCCCTCAAGGCCACCCGGATCTCCCCGCTCGTGGCTCTCACCGGACAGGCTGCCAGCGTCAAGCAGGCCGGACGCGCCAGAAGGTGGACGGCCGCTGCCGGAGTCGTCGTCGCCGGCGGCGGCGCGGTCGTGGTCGCCCTCGGCATTCAGGTCTCCGACATCTATGTCACCGCCGGTGGCAGCGCCGTCGTCGTCCTCGGTGCGATCCTCGGACTGCCCGCTGCTCGTCACCGCCATCATCGGCCTCATCGGCCGAGCCAGCAGCAGCACGCGGTTCCCAGTGATGCACCTGGCCGCGCGCAACCTGGCCCGCAACTCCGGGCGGTCCGCCGCGGCCGCCGCCACGCTCTTCGTCTGCGTCCTGGTGGGCTCTGGACTCTTCGTCGGGCCTGTCCTCCCTGAACGCCTCCTTCGAGAACATCCTCGGCCACAGCTCCCCCGTGGACGCCAGGATCTTCGGTGTCACGCCGCAGACCGATACCGCGCGGCTGACGAAGCAGGTCAAGGCGATCGGCGGCGTCAAGGACGTCACCTACGTTCCTTCCCTTGACCTGACCCGGACCGTTGACGGACAGACCGAGGAAACCACCGTGGATGTCATCGACATCGAGCGCCATCGACCCCATTGTGCGCACGACGAGCGGCCTGGAGGACCTCGATGACGGAACCCTCATCGTGGGCGGCATCTACAGAATCCCGGATGGTTCCAAGGTGACCTTGACCGGCACCGCCGGCAGCGTTGAGCTGACGGCCCGCGTCCGCGAGGGCTGGGGCGCCGCGGTCACCCCGGCGGCGGCGCAGCGCCTCAACGGAGACGCCCCCACCGACGCCACCATGTGGGTGCGTTCCACCGGCAGCACGATGACGCCGGCCACCGAACGCGCTATCCATACCGCCGTTCGAGGGCCAGGAGCTCATGGTGAGCGGAAGCGCCTCCGGCGTCGAGCGGATGTCGGCCCAGATCATGAAGGTGACCCTCATTGTCTGCCTGGTTCTGGGTGCCGCCCTGGTCATCGCCCTGTCCGGGCTGGCCAACATCACGGACGTCTCGGTCCTGGAGCGGGTCCGCGAGATCAGGGGTCCTGCGCGCCACCGGCAGCTCGCGTCAGGAGATCCGCCATCTCATCGTCACCGAGGGGATACTCGTGGCGGCCGTGGGAGGGGCCTGGGGCTCCTCATCGGGACGGTGCTGGGTGTCTCCGACACGCTCGCGGTAGCCGAGTCCGCCGAGGGCATGACGGTGCACATCCCTTACCTCGTGCTGCTCGCCATGTTCACCGCGACCCTGGCCGTCGGTCTGCTGGCCTCGGTGCGCCCGGCCGGCCGAGCCGCCTCGGTGCCGCCAGTCAGGGCACTGTCCGAGGAGTGAGGACTGCGTCGATGAGGGCTGCTCCAGTGACCGGGACGAGGGACTCAAGCCCCCTGAGTCTTGTGGACGGCGACGACGAGCTTGAGTCGGGACGGGACGTCGTACTTCTTCATGAGGTGGGAGACATGGGTCTTGACCGTGGACTCGGCGATGACGAGCTGCTCGGCGATCTCGGCATTGGAGTAGCCCTCGCATAGGAGGGTAAGGACCGCCTGCTCGGCCTCGGTGACGTCGGGGATATGCGCCGTCTGCGGGGGCCGCAGGTGACGGGTGACGAGCCGGGAGGTGGCAGCCGGGGAGATCGTGGTTCCGCCCACGCTGGCGGCGATGACCGCGCGGATGATCTCCTCGGGCGAGGCGTCCTTGAGCAGGAAGCCGTTGGCGTGCTGGGCCAGCGCGGTCACCATCGCCTCGTCGTCGTCGAAGGAGGTCAGGACGACGACGGCCGTGCGGGGCCACTGGCGGCGCACCCGGGTGAGCAGCTCCAGGCCGTCCATCTCGGGCATGCGCACGTCGGTGAGCAGGACGTCCACGCGGATCGTGCGGAGGAAGGCCAGCGCGTCGGCGGCGCGGGAGAAGGTACTGGCCACCTCGATGCGCGTGTCCGAGCTCAGGTAGGCCCGCAGCGCCTGCAGGACGAAGGGGTCGTCGTCGACGATGGCGACGCGCAGGATCTGCGAGGTGGCGGCCGGGGCCATCAGTCACGTTGGGAACCGTCATGGACGGATATTATCCGGATCAACTCAGGGGAAGGTGGTGAGACGGTGTCCCGCTGTTGCGGCGAACCTGATGCAGCCCACGCGGTACACGACGTGGCGGCCGACCTGGCGGCTGCACCTGGCACACGCCTTCCTGGCCGCCATGGTCACCCTCGTCTCACTTACGGCGAGGTGGCCACTGTTCGCCTCCATGCTCCTCTTCGAGATCGTCAGGGGCCTGACGCTGGCGCTGTGCAGCCGCTTTTCCCGTGGCCCGGGGCCCTGCTCGGCAGCGCGGTGGCCTGGGACCGGCACCGTGATGATGACCGATGCATCCATCTCCCCGGGCATCATTCCCTGGCTGTGCACGGCGATCCTCGTGGCTCGCGGCTTCCCGCGCATGCCCGCCTACAGTCTGGTGGTCTTCTCGCTGGTGCTCATGATCGCCGACGCTCGGTGGGGCGGGGCGAGCGAGAGCTGGATCGATATGCTGATGTGGCAGGGGGCTTTTATCGGGGCGCGGGCCATCACATTGGCCGAGCTCGTTCGCAGCCCGCGGCACCAGGCCGAGCGCTCTCTGTACACCTACCGGGAGAGCATGGAGCGCCAGCGGCTCCTGGTGGTCACCGAGCTGCACGACACGGTGGTGCGCGACCTGACCCATGCGGTGATGACGGCCGAGCAGGCCCGGCTCGCGCACCCCGAGGACACGGCGTTGGCGCCCGAGCTGGACGCGATGACGGCGGCGGTGCGCGCGGCGGTGGAGCAGATGCGCCACGCGCTGCGCGCAATGAGCGACATCCGTGGGGGCGAGCGCCTGGATATCGAGGCGACCTCTGCGCCGCGCCCCCTGGAGGCGGTCATTGCCGATGCCGCGACCATCCTGAGGCAGCGGGGGGCGCACCTGGAGGTCGAGGGCCTGGAGCTGCTCGGGATCCCGGTGATCCCGCCGGGCGTGCGCCTCCAGCTGCTGCGGGTGCTGGGCGAGCTGGTGTCGAACATGTCCAAGTACACGGCCCCTCGGGGGCGGGCCCGCCTGGTGATCGAGTCCGACGGGCGTTCCCTGGAGGCGATGGCAAGCAATGATGTCGGCCTTCCGGGGCAAGTGGGCGGCGTATGGGCGGGAGCCTCGAGTAAGGGTGCGCCGACTTCCGGCGCCTTCTCCTCGGGCCTGGGTCTAGAGGGGGCGCGGCGTCGCGCGGAGGCCCTGGGCGGCGGCCTGAGCGTGAGTCATAGTGAGGGGCGCTGGACCGTGGTCTTCAGCATCCCCTTCCAGGCGGTCTCCTGAAAGGCCGCCCGGCGTCGCTGGGCCGGACACAAGACCCTGCCGGCGCCGCGGGCCGGACTACGACTCGCCCGGCGTCGCAGCCCGGATGTGTCATCACAACCAGGGTGCCCGGGCGGAGACATTCCGCGCGACCGGGTGCAAACCACTCCAGCCGGGGCCATGTCACGCGTTCGGGGACGGCCATCCTGTCCCCAAAGGCGTGGACTGCACCCGTCGATGTCGAATGTCCCCCGGCCGGGAGGCCTTCTGCCCGCCACGTCCCTCACGAGGGCCGCTCAGCCAATCCATCCGCGGAGAGTGAGCCGATCGTGTCCAAATCGGATACAAAAGGCTCGGAACGGACCCACACCGACGAAAGAAAACCGCATGATTCCGCGGTTTGCTTGGACGACCAAGGAGTGCTGGCAGTCCTTTGTCACCGATTTGGACATCCTGCCCCGCGATCACCTCCGGTGGTGTTGTCAGTGCGCGCTGCCGAGCTCGACGAGAGCACCCCGGCCATGATGAGCGCAATGCCGGCCACCATGGTGCGGGTCAGCGGTTCACCGAAGAGAAGCCTGGAGGCAATTGCCGTCACGGCCCGCCCCGGCCGACCAGATCCCGTAAGCAACACGAGCGCCAGCCCCTCCGTGAGGGCCAGGGTCAACAGGGCGAAAGGCCCCCAGGTAGCCGGCCATGACGAGGCCGTACCATCGCAGTCCTCTGCCGTCGGAGGCGAGCTTGAGCGAGAGTGTGCCGGTGGTCTCGGAGGCGATAGCCGCCACAAGGTGAGACCCGCTCATGACGCCCCACCGTCCTTGTGCTGCGTGCCTGCGCGCTGCCCCGACCTCCACGAGGAGCACCCCGGCCATGATGAGCGCAATGCCGAGGGCGACAAGCACCGTCATCGGCTCACCGAAAACAAGCATCGACAGCACCGCGGTCAGCGCCACTCCCAGGGCACCCCAGAGCCCGTAGGCGACGCCGAGCGGCATACCGGCTTTGAGCGTCAGCGACAGGAGGATGAAGGCCAGCGCATACCCGATCCCGACAACGATGTAGAAGCCCGGATGGTTCAGGGCCTGGCGCAGGGCGAGGGTCGCCGACACCTCGGAGATGATGGCGCCTCCGAGAGTCGGCCAGCGCACACGCCGTGGCCCGTAGCCCTCGCGCGATCCTTCAGCGCACCGAGCACTGTCTGGCCGGTGGACGCGCCCGGGCGGCACACGCTCCCCCACATCGACGGGCAGAGCACGTCCCTGACCGTCACGCCCGGTTCTCCGCAGTCTCGAGCCGCCGGCAGACCATGGAGCCGAAGGCGAGCGCCGGGGCGATCATGAGCAGGGCGTTGGGCCCCCACCACAGCGGGTCGAAGTCACGGTAGAAGGACCAGAAGGAGATCGCCATGAACCCGGCGCAGAAGGTGAGCATGAGCCCGACCGTCAGCACCAGGTCCCCGATCCTGCTACCCACCCGCGTCAGGTAGGCGCCGAGGAAGACGGTCAGCGCGGCGGCCACGTCGAGCGGGAAGAAGGACCAGTTCCAGGCCTGGATGACCTGGTTGGAGTAGTCCTTGAAACGCAGGTGCTCGGGAATGAGGTTGAGGAAGACGGCCGCCCAGTAGAGCAACAGCCCGGCATCGACAGCCACCAGCAGCCTCTTGTACGTGGGACTCATCGCCCAACTATTTCACCGGTCCTCTCCGGTGTCGAGATCCGTGCCCGTCAGCCCGCGCTCAGGACCGCCGGCCCAGGACCAGGCTCATGCGCCTCCGGAGCGGGTGGCGGCGTTGCGCATGATGCCGCGCACGGCCGAGGTGACCGTGTTGGAACCGGGCTTGCGCACGCCCCGCATGGACATGCACAGGTGCTCGGCCTCAACGACGACGAGCACGCCCCGGCAGCCTACGCCCAACCCAACTTTATTAGAACTAGATAAAGTTAAGTAAAGATCCTAAGATGACCGCGTGGACAACATCAACAACCCGTACACACCCAACGCAGGAGCAGCACCGGAGGTCCTCATTGGTCGCGACGGGCAAACCGAGGCGTTTTCCATCCTACTTCAGAGGCTCAAACGAGGCCGGACAGAGCAATCGATGATTATGACCGGCCTGCGCGGCGTCGGCAAGACCGTCCTGCTTAACAGGTTCGCAGAACTCGCCGAGCTGGCAGGATGGGAGTCAATCGAGCTTGAAGCGAGCAAGCACGACGAAACAGCATTCCGTCAGTCCATCTTCTCCAAGTTTCGCGCAGCACTCCTACACATATCACCTCGTCGCCGCTGGAGCGAACGCGCTCGACACGCCGCAGAAGTACTCAGCTCCTTTGTGCTATCGATCGACCAATCCGGCACTTTTTCCGTCACATGGGACGTAGACCCGTCCGAAGGCTACGGTGATCACGGCGACCTAGGGCTAGACCTCACGGACGTATTTCTAGCCGTAGGAGATGTTGCGAAGGAAAAAGAAACCGGGATCGTCCTACTCATCGACGAAGTTCAATTTCTCACCACTGTTCAACTTGAATCACTCATACAAGCGGTTCTACAAGTCCGTCCAAAAGAAGCTTCCCATCACTTTTGTGGGAGCCGGCCTACCACAGATCGCCGAGCTCGCTGGAGACGCCAAGTCTTATGCCGAAAGACTGTTCAAGTTCCCACGCATCGACTCCCTCACCCCCGAGGAAGCCCGACAAGCACTTGTGGGACCCGCAGAAACCGAGAACGTGTCCTACGACGAAGATGCCGTGGACCTCGCAGTCAGCCTCACTCACGGCTACCCGTACTTCATTCAGGAGCTGGGGTACCAAGCATGGATCGTGGCGAGCGGAAACCACATCACAGCAGAAGACATCAGTACCGCTAAAGAAGCATACGAAGCAAAGCTGGACGGGTCGTTCTTCCGCGTACGACTCGACCGTGCAACCCCCCTTCAAACCGCATACATGAGAGCCATGGCGGAACTCGGCTCCGAGCCCCAGAAAGCAGCCGATGTCGCTTCCCTCATGAAACGAGAGTCATCACAAGTGGCGCCCATCAGATCTCAACTCATTGACATGGGGCTGCTATACACGCCCCAGCACGGTTATGCTGCCTTCACCGTCCCGGACTTCGACAAGTTCATGATGCGAGCCGTACCCCGCCTCGAAGTCCCAGAGATTCAACATCGCCGTCGACGCGGGAAATAAGGTCACCATTCCACCCGGGGAGGCAGCCGCTGGCTTCCGGTGTCGAGGTCTTCTGGCGGCTCAGGACCGCCGGCCCAGGACCAGGCTCATGGCCTCGGATCGGGTGGCGGCGTTGCGCATGATGCCGCGCACGGCGGAGGTGACCGTGTTGGAGCCGGGCTTGCGCACGCCCCGCATGGACATGCACAGGTGCTCGGCCTCAACGACGACGAGCACGCCCCGGCACTCCAGACGCTCGACGAGGGCGTCGGCGATCTGCCTGGTGAGGCGTTCCTGGACCTGCGGTCGCCGGGCGTAGCCGTCCACGAGGCGCGCCACCTTGGACAGGCCGGTGACGCGCCCGTCCTCACCGGGGATGTAGCCCACGTGCGCCGCCCCGTGGAAAGGGCAGGGAGATGGTGCTCGCACACCGGTACATGGGGATGTCGCGCACGAGGACCATCTCCTCGTGCCCGACGTCGAAGACCCGCTCGACGTGCTCGGCCGGGTCCTGCCCAAGACCGGCGAACATCTCCGCGTAGGCGCGCGCCATGCGCTCGGGGGTGTCACGCAGCCCGTCGCGCTCGGGGTCCTCCCCGATGGCGACGAGCAGGTCGTGCACCGCCCGCCGCACGCCCTCGGCGTCGTAGCTCATGGTCAGCCTCTGCCTCTCTGCGCCTGCCGGGCCCGCCGGGGGCCTGGTTCAGCTCACTGGTTGTAGCCCCAGAAGTCGTCGCTGCCGTGGGGTCGCCGGACTCACCGTCAGGGGCGGAGGCGGCCTCGACGACGGGCAGGGACTCGTCGCTGCGCCACAGGGGCCGCTCGGGCTGCTTGACGACGGCCGCGAAGATCCTCTCCAGGTCCTTCTCCAGGAGCGTCTCGCGGGTGAGGAGCTCCTCGGCCAGCTCGTCGAGCACGGCGCGGTTGCGGGTGAGGATCTCCCAGGCCTCCCGGTGGGCGGTGTCCAGCAGGCTGCGGACCTCGGCGTCGACGGTGGCGGCGACCTGCTCGGAGAAGTCACGGTTGGTGGCGTTGAGCCCCAGGACCGTCTCACTCTCGGTGGTGCCGAGCTTGACGGCACCGACCGCGCTGGTCATGCCGTAGTCGGTGACCATCTTGCGGGCCGTGGCGGTGGCCTTCTCGATGTCGTTGGAGGCGCCGGTGGTGGGGGTCGCGGAAGATGATCTCCTCGGCGGCCCGCCCGCCCATGGCGTAGACGAGCTGGTCGAGCAGCTCGTTGCGGGTGGTGGAGTACTTGTCGTCCTGGGGCATGACCTGCGTGTATCCCAGGGCGCGCCCGCGCAGCAGGGATCGTCACCTTGGTGACCGGGTCGGAGTAGGCGCCGGCGGCCGCGCGCAGGGGCGTGACCGGCCTCGTGGTAGGCGGTGACCCGCTTCTCGTGGTCGCGCATGACTCGGGTGCGCTTCTGCGGGCCGGCGATGACACGGTCGATGGCCTCGTCCAGGGCCCGGTTGTCGATGAGGTGGGCGTTGGAGCGGGCGGTGAGCAGGGCGGCCTCGTTGAGGACGTTGGCCAGGTCCGCACCGGTGAAGCCGGGGGTCCGCTTGGCCACGAGGTCGAGGTCGACGTCGTCGGTCAAGGGGCTTGCCCTGGCGTGGACCTTGAGGATGGCGGCGCGCCCGGCCATGTCGGGGGGCCTCGACGCTGACCTGCCGGTCGAAGCGGCCCGGGCGCAGGAGGGCCGGGTCCAAGACGTCAGGGGCGGTTGGTGGCGGCGATGAGGATGACGTTGGTGTTGGCGTCGAAGCCGTCCATCTCGACGAGGAGCTGGTTGAGGGTCTGCTCGCGCTCGTCGTGCCCGCCGCCGGTGCCGGAACCGCGGTGGCGGCCGACGGCGTCGATCTCGTCGACGAAGATGATGGCGGGGGCGTTCTCCTTGGCCTGGTCGAACAGGTCGCGCACGCGCGAGGCTCCCACACCGACGAACATCTCGACGAACTCGGAGGCCGCCATGGAGAAGAAGGGCACGCCGGCCTCGCCGGCGACGGCCTTGGCCAGGAGGGTCTTACCGGTTCCGGGCGGGCCGTAGAGGAGGACGCCCTTGGGGATCTTGGCGCCGACGGCTCGGAACTTGTCCGGCTCGGAGAGGAACTCGCGGATCTCCTCGAGCTCCTCGACGGCCTCGTCCTCGCCGGCGACGTCGGCGAAGGTGACGTCGGGCATCTCCTTGGAGCCGACCTTCGCCTTGGATCGGCCGAAGCCCATGGCGCCGCCGCGCCCGCCGCCCATGCGGCTCAGGAGCCACCACATGAAGCCGCCCAAGAGGATGGCGGGGACAAGCAGCTGGATGAGGGAGGACCACCAGCTGGTGGTGGGCACCACGGAGTTGAAGCCCTCCTTGGGGGCGGCGGCCTGCACGAGGCGGTCGACCTGCTCGGCCTGGGCGTCGGTGTAGGAGAACTCGACCTTCTTGCCCACCGGGCGGGACTCGATCCCCTTCTTCTTGGGCTGGACGTAGGTGGTGTTGAGGTCCAGCTCCACGCGCTGGTTGCCGTCGACGACGGTGATCGACTTGATCGTGTCCGGCTTGTCCGCAGAAGCGTCAGGCCGTCGGAGGTGTCGATGGTCCGATAGCCGAACATCGAGGAGAACACGGCCCAGCCGAGGATGACGACCAGAAGGAAGGGCACCAACCACAGGAACGGGTTGCCCAGGGTGTCGCGGAGCTTGCGGTCACGCTTGCCGCGGTCGTTCTTGCCGGCCTTGCCCGGCTTGTCCGAGTCCTTGCGGCCGGGCTCACGCCCAGAATCTTTCATCGTGCGGTAGGTCCCTTCAACATACTGATCCTCAGACGTTAGCGGATAGCACGGCAAAGGTCCCATTGCGCTTGCTCACGTTCGCGCCGGGCGTGGCCGGGAAGATCCGGTGGAGCGGGCCGATGGGAGGCTGCCTGGCCGCGAGGACGCACCGTAGGGCCCGAGGACTGCGGCCGGGGTGCGTTCGTGCGCCTTATGGTGCGTCCGCGACGACGTCGATGACGCCCATCCCGTAGGCGCTGTGGGAGCCGACGCTGGTGTAGCGGGCCAGGGCCATGAGCTGGGAGAAGACGGCGGTGATGGAGCCGGCGGCGGGGAGCGCTGATGCGCAGGGTGCCGACGCTGGCGGGGATGCGGCGGCTGGAGAGGCGCCCGCGGCCGTCGGCACGCGGCATACCCAGGCCGACGACGGTGCGGCGGGTGCGGTCCTGGGTGATGAGGACGGAGGTGAGGCGCTCGCGCTCGGGGAGCTCAGGGGCGGGGACGGCACCAGTGGCGCCAGCGCGCGTGGAGGCTGGTGGCCAGGGAGGCGGCGGTGACCTCGGGGACGTGGTGGCCGCGGGAGGTGAAGACGGTGGGGGTGAGCAGGCGGATGTCCCAGGCGGTGGCGGCGCTCTGGGCGGCGAGGTCCTCCCAGTCGGCCTGTTCGAGGACCTGGGCCTCGACGGCGGCGAGCACGGTGGTGGCCTGGCCGCCGTCGCCGATGGGCAGGACGCCACCCCAGGCAAGCCAGGCGTCGAGCGTGTCCAGGAGGCGGTCGTCGAGGAATCGCAGCTCGACGCCGAGGGCCATCCGGGGTCTGAGTCATGTCGCCCAGGCAGTAGGGCTTGGGGGCCGGGCTGGTCGTGGGGTGGACGGTGGGCGAGGGGCGGGCAGACGGGCGGCGCGCTCGGGGCTGACGCCTTCGGGGAGGTCGAGGACTCGACCCCAGGCGGCGTGAAGGCGACGGGGGTGGCCTCGACCGGGCCGGGCGCATCGAAGCGGACGAATACGGTGGCGGGCACTCGACGGGGCTCCTTTGCGGCGTGATGTGTGGTGGGTGCGGCAGGGGAGGCCGACGGCGGCGCCGGCTGGTGGCAGGGAGGGCCGGCGCAAGGCCGTCTACCTCATTCTTTCTGACGACACTACCGGAGGGGAGGCGGCCTGTACGGGGAGTTCAAGAGGTCGACGTTCTTCAGCATCGAGGGCCAGGAGGAAGCGGAGAGGACGAGGCCCAGCGGCGCGCCGGCCGAGCCACGGAAGCACAATGTGTCGACAGTCACGGGCGGGAACGTCGACCTTTTGGCTTGACGTCGTTGGAAACTGGTGGCTGAAGGTGCCTGAGGGGGCGTCGATGGCGCTTGGCGTCAGGACGCCGAAAGGTGATTAAATAGGGGCGGTACTGGCCGGTCCCGCGGGGTGCTTGCGGAGCCGGTGGCGCTCCAGCCCCTGGAAGTGGCGCAACGACGCCGTTCCCAGAGGCAGGGGTCAGAAAGCACCCAGCACCAGAAGGTGCATTAAGACTGGGCGTAGGCCTCCTGGAGGACCTCGTAGGGCGGGGGTCAGAAAGCACCCAGCACCAGAAGGTGCATTAAGACGCATTTCGAGTAGCCTGGTCGTCCATATTAATGGCCGTCAGAAAGCACCCAGCACCAGAAGGTGCATTAAGACTCGTGCCCAGATCGTTAGCGTGAAGGTATGCAGGTCAGAAAGCACCCAGCGCCACAAGGTGCATTAAGACGACAGCAGCCGTCCGTAGCCGTTGCCCTTGGCGTTCTGTCAGAAAGCACCCAGCACCACAAGGTGCATTAAGACATATATCTCGCCACTTCTTGGCCGAAGCAACGCCAGGTCAGAAAGCGCAGCACTACAAGGAAGGTTATTCAGGGGCGTGTATGGGGGTTTAGGGGTTCGGTGTATTGAATGGGTGACGGCTCGTTGGTCTGAGAGAATCAGATTGCTACATGAAACCTCTCAGGAACGAGCCGTCATGGGTAGAGTATCACAGGCCTGGACAGAGGCTTATTCATAGGGTGTAGGTGAATATGATTCCGAGGATGGCTGTGATGGTTTCCGGGAAGGTTTCTGGTGGTCTTTTGTAGCCGGTGTGCAGGACTCTCCAGGTCTTGATGTTGGCGATGACTCGTTCGATCTTGTAGCGGACCTGGTTGACGGTGGTGTTGTAGGCCTTGTCATCTGGGTGGAGCGGTAGGTTCGCGGGTCTTCTCCTGGGGGTGATCATTCCCAGCCCGATATACCCCTTGTCGCCGATGTGCTGCGGTGGTGATGCCCCTTCCGGGAGGTCGGCGGGTGGCACGTCAAGCAGTCCGCAGCGGCGCAGGGCCTGGGTGTCGTGGACCCTTCCGTCGTGGGGGTCGGACACCCACGCCAGGGTTCCTGACAGGGTGCAGGCGACCTGGACGTTCACTCCGGTGGTCTGGTGTTTGCCGGAGTACAGCTCGGGGTGGTCGGCCCAGGACCAGCACTGAAGGAGGGTGCCGTCGACGATCAGCTGCACGGTGGGGTCGAGGTCCTCCACAGTCGGCACACTGACTTCCAAGGCCCGGGCGATCAGGGGTGTGTAGGCGGTGATGACTCGGGAGGCGGTGGCCTGGGAGACGCCGTAGAGCTCGGCGAGTAGCTCCTGGGGCAGGTTGTGCCTCAGCCAGGATCAGGGTCAGGCGCACGCACAGGTACAGCCCCAGCGCCCGGGCCCCGAACGCCGGCAGGTCGGGGTTCTCGGCGTGAATGGTCTCGCACAGGTCCATAACCTCGCTGCGAGTGATCCTCGTGCTACTATTCATGGCGGCGGTTTGTTCTTGGTTGAGTTGGCTTAGACACCAAAACTCTCTCAAGAGCAAGCCGCCACCCTACTTAGCGACACACCCCCTTAAACACCCTAAACACCCCTATGAATAAGCCTCACAGAACGCAGTTGAGCTGCCTGGTGGAAATGGTGCTGGGTGATACTGAGATCTCCTTGGCGCCAAGAATTCTTGGCCCACTGGCCGCGGTGCGGGCGACGTTGATGTATTTGCGCACCAACACCTCCCAGGAGGCGATCGCCGAGATCATGGGGGTGTCACAGCCGACGATCTCGCGGGCGATCTCGGTGGTCACCCGGATCATCGCCAGGGTCTTGGGGCCTGTGCTGGCGACCGTCGAGGAGGTCCCCATGGGGGCGTGCACATCATCGACGGTACGCTCCTGCCGTGCTGGAGCTGGAAGGATCGGACGGACCTGTGGTCGGGCATGCACAAGCGCACCGGCCTGAGCCTGCAAGTGCTGGTCAGCCCCGCCGAGCGCCTGCGGTGGGCCTCAGACCCGCTACCGGGGGCCACCCACGACACCAAGGCCATCACACATCCGGTCTCTTGGAGGAGATCGACCCTCCTGCTGCATCGCCGATAAAGGCTACATCGGAACCGGGGTTCTCACCCCCTACAAGAAACCTCCCAACAGTGAGCTCACCAAGGCCCAGAAGCAGGCCAACAAATCCCTAAATGAAATCCGGTATGTCGTGGAGAGAACCATCGCGCATCAAATCCTGGAAGATCCTGGCCCACGACTACAGGCGCCCCCTGCACACCTTCAAAGAAACTATCACAGCCACCCTAGCCCTCTACGCCTACACCAACCCCTGAATAACCTTCAAGGTGCATTAAGACTTGGAAATCTCACGCATCGCACTAGCTGACAAAGTCAGAGCACCCAACACCAGAAGGTGCATTAAGACACAATAGAACCGCTCTTTCGACGGATGACGGTGAGTCAGAAAGCACCCAGCACCAGAAAGCCTATTGACGGGGCCTATAGTCCAACCTTATCTCCTTAACGAGATGAGCGACCAGGCGGCTCGGCGGAGGAAGCGCTCTTGACGCCGAGTCCAGGGCTCGACTCCATCTCCACCACAGTAGGTTGTGTCCGCAGTCACAGGCCGGAGCGTCGACCTTTTGGCTTGACGTCGTTGGAAGTTGGTGGCTGGCGGCTCTGGAGGGGCGTCGGTGGCGCTTGGCGTCAGGACGCCGAAAAGTGGTTAAATTGGGGCGGTGCCGGCTGGCCTCGCAGGATGCTTGCGGAGCCGGTGGCGCTCCAGCCCCCTGGAAGTGGCGCAACGACGCCGCTCCCAGAGGCAGGGGTCAGAAAGCACCCAGCACCACAAGGTGCATTAAGACGGATACTCAGCCAGGATGCGCCGGCACTCGCGGCGTCAGAAAGCACCCAGCACCACAAGGTGCATTAAGACGTTGCGGGCAAGACGCCCGATAACGGTGCCGTGTCAGAAAAGCACCCAGCACCACAAGGTGCATTAAGACGCAATACCGTGCCCTGATGACCCTTAAGCCTGACGACAGAAGGCACATCGCACACCAGCGAGGGCATCAAGGCCGCCTCCCGTCGGTTGCCTTGCGCGCTCCAGCCGAGAGACCCAAAGCCCTGACGGACCGACAGAGGAAGCAGGACGTGTCGATAGTCACGGTCGGGAACGTTGACCTTTTGGCTTGACATCGTTGGAAGTTGGTGGCTGAAGGGGCTCAAGGTGCCGTCGGTGGCGCTTGGCGTCAGGACGACGAAAAGTGGTTAAATGGGGGCGGTGCCGGCCGGCCTCGCAGGGTGCTTGTGGAGCCGGTGGCGCTCCAGCCCTGGAAGTGGCGCAACGACGCCGCTCCCAGAGGCAGGGGGGTCAGAAAGCACCCAGCACCACAAGGTGCATTAAGACACGCATAGTCACGTGCTCTGACGACGGCGTGGTCCGTCAGAAAGCACCCAGCACCAGAAGGTGCATTAAGACTGAGACTTCTCGATCGTCGCCTCCCCAAGTGACAACGTCAGAAAGCACCCAGCACCACAAGGTGCATGAAGAGCATATGTCGGCATGCGCTGGGACACCGCATGCCGATTTTTACCCTTGTCCGCCAGCATCTCGATATTCTGCCCTCCAGACCCTCTTCACGTTCCCGCCTCTGAAAGGCCGCAATGATGCGTCCAAACCCGCCATTACCACCACCATCGTCAACGACACCACCACCCCCATCCCGCCCACACCGTCGTCGCCGTTCCGATCGCGCGAAACCGGGCCAGCACCTCGGGGAGGACATTCACCCGCTCCAGCACGCAGCCGGATTTACGTTGTCCGAGCCGACCACCGGCACCGTTCAAGCGCATCAGCTCCCGCGAGGGCCTGGAGGGAGGCTGGCGCATGGTCCTCGCCAAGGACGCCTCCGACGGCATCCTGCAAAAAGAAGACCAAGGAGTTCGCCGAGCATCTCGATGACTTCCTCACCGAGCTCTCCGAGTCCCTGCGCTCAGGAACCTACGAGCCGACCCGCTCCTGAGCTTCGGCATCCCCAAGGGCACCTCCGGGGAGGTCCGCACCCTGCACATCCCCTCGATCCGGGACCGGGTCGTCGAGCGCGCGGTCGTCAACACGATCACCCACAGGGCCGACCTCGCCATGTCCCCCTGCTCCTTCGCCTACCGGACCGGCATCGGCACCGACGACGCCGTCGACCACCTCGCCAGGTTGCGAGACGCTGGCTACCGCCACGTGCTGCGCACCGACATCGAGGACTACTTCCCCAACCTCAGCATCGAGGACGCCCTGGCCGCCTCTCTCCCCATCGCCGGCTGCCCGCGCACCATCGACCTCATCCGGCTCATTGCCCGGCCGCGGCGCGCTCAGGGCGAGCGGCGTACCCGCAACCGCGGCATCGCCCAGGGTCCTGCCTGTCCCCGCTCCTGGCCAACCTGGCCCTGACCGACGTCGACCGGGCCATGGGCGACGCGGGCTACGGCTACGCCCGCTTCGCCGATGACATCGTCATCTGCAGCCCCCATGAACCCGACCTGCTGGAGGCCCTCGAGCTCCTCGACTCCCTCCTGACGCCCAGTGGACTCCGACTCAACCAGGAGAAAACCGCCGTGACCAGCTTCGATGAGGGCTTCTGCTACCTGGGGACGGATTGCTCCCGCAGCTTCCCGCACGTCGACCCCCGCCACGACATCAAGGGCCGTCCCGACCCGGACCAGGTGGTCTACGTCGGCCGCGACGGCGCCCGCGTCCACGTCAGCCAGAACCGTCTCATCGTCGACGGCGCCGACGGCCCTGCGCAGGTCTCCATCCCCGCCGGGCTCGACCCTCGCTCGGGTGCTGCACGCCTCCACCGACAAGCGCCCCAGCCTCCCTGGACCTCATGGAGGAGTTCCGGCCGCTCCTGGTGGACCGCACCGTCCTGTCCCTGCTGCGCTCGAAGCGGCTCTGCCCGGAGCACGCCACCACCTCTCCCGACGGCGAGGGCGTGTGGCTGAACAGCAAGGGCAAGAAGACACTCGTCGACGGGTACGAGGCGACGCTCCAGCGGCAGGTCAAGGGCGCCATGCCCGGCTTTGCGGGCACCTGGCGCCGCCATATCCACCATGGTGCCCAGCTCCTCGGGCGAGCCATCACCGAACCCGGCTACGAGTGGACCGGTGCGTCATGGCGATGATCGTCACCCTCGCCTACGACATCGCCTCCGATACGCGGCGGGCCCGCCTGGCAGCCGCGCTGGAGGGCTGGGGCTATCGGCTCCAGGAGTCCGTCTTTCCAGCTGCGGCTGGAGCCCGCCGAGCTCGACGAGGTGCGCTGGCAGGTCACCGAGATCATCAGCACCCGACCGACGACGTCATCCACCTCTACCCGCTGTGCGACTCCTGCCTGTCACGCAGCGAGGTCCACGGGACCGCGCCCGCGCTCGACGACGCCGGGCTATACCGAGGAGTGTGGTGAGCCGGCGGCACGCCGAGTACGCGCAGCTCATCAACGCACCCGCCCGGCGACGACGCCCGTATCTTGTGCGACGATCAGTGCCGCCGGCCGTGGTGATGAGTGTTGCCGTGATGGCCGCCTTGGCGCCCTCCACGATGCTGCCGTCCCCCGTTGCGACGCTCGGGCTCAGGAACCTGAAGAAGCTTCGTTTCTCCGGTCCCAAACATGTCGACCGGGCTCAATCCGCATTTAGGATCTCCGTAGCGATCGACCTTGTTGTTCTCCTGGTTCTCATTGAGCAACATGTGACGGACAGGCCTGCCGTCCGAGTACCCGAAGGACGCGCGTTGGAGAGCCTGAACCCACGGCAAGGCGGCCGGGTTGATCTTCAGCGCGAAGTCCGCAGGACGATGCACCGTCTCACTGACGCCCAAGCAGCCTGACAGGTTCTGATATGCCTCAGAGAGATCATTCTCACCGCCCATTCACGGCTCGAAGCCCGTCCTTCGCCATGCGCACCTCAACGGCACCGAGACCCAATGGTTTACCAAGCCCGACGCGAAGATATCCGGTCTTACTCTTTTCCGCGTTCTGCTCCGACGCCGGGACAAGATTCGCAGGTTCCAGCAGCCAGACCAGGGCGGCAAGCTCGTTGCGAGACAGGTTCTCAAACCGCATCCGGCACCGCAGGACGCTTCCGGGACGAATCCATGTCTTCACCACCGACTGAATCTGAAGATTCTCCCTTGGGTCACTCCTTCCTGATGGGGAGCCCGCGTCGCTGACGCGGGGAACTCCTCCGAGCCCAGGATCGAGCGATGGATCGGGTGCACCGCCACGCCAAGATGCTGTCCGGACCTGAAATACTCTGAGCGCCGTAGAACCTCCCCGCGTTCCGAGAGTCCGACCATTCCTATCGGTCAGGAATCTGCGAGCAGAAGCCGGGCTTAGGGAGAAGAGGAGCAATGGGTGTCTCCTCTCGACTCAAGACAACGGAGGAGGTATCCACCTGCCCGAAGATGAGCCGCCCCTGGCGGCAACGTCACCGTCTTCAGCGCCTTTACGCGCGTCGGGGACGACGTACCCTAAGAGCCTGTCGGCGGCTGATGCCTCTGCGGCGGCCCCAAGTGGAGCAACACGCTGCTCCTCAGCAAGACTGCGGGGACTCAAACAATACGAGGCGGCGTCCCGCCATGGTCGGTACCAGCTCCTCCACGGCGGTCTCATCGTCGGAGAGGACGGCGTATGCCAGGGATCCCACGTGGAGGAGGGACTCGGAGTCCACACCTGTGAAGCGGTTCGGACGCATCCCGGGCTGGAGGTCGTTCTCCTCACGTTGCTGCGCATAGCTGTCGACGACTCCGCGATAGGCCTCAACGACACTCCGGTCCACTTCGAGCCTTTCAGGGCTCTCAGAGAGATCGAAGAACACCCGTTCATCGTGCTTCCGAGGAAACACATCTGAGGCTTGATCTCCCGTCCTCGCTGTGCGATAGACGTATCCCGTCACATCATTGCGCTCATCCCACGACGTCTATATCGTTCCGCACGTCGAAGGCGCAGACGGGATTCCCTCGGCCGTCGTACAGGCCGACCACCTGCCAGTAGGCGTAATGACCTCCCCGTGGATGCAGGCACAGAGCCGATCACAACGCACCTTGTTCTCATGCCTCGTCATCGCACGGAACTGTGTCTCGTTGAATCCATGCCCATGTTCAGCATGCCCTCTTCCTCCGTCCTGGAGGGAGGCGGGCGAGCATGATGGGGAACGGGCGATGATCGAACTGATCCTTGTACTCACGTCCCCGTCCCCGGTGCTGCCGCGCAACAGCTCAACAATGATTCTATCGTTGTCCTTCACCTCCACGACCCGTACCGGGACGAGGCGTAATGCGTCAGCGACATCCGCCCTGTAGGTGAGCGGCTTGGCATGCTCCTCGAACACTCTGAATCGGGACGCGGTCAGTACCTCACAGGCACGCGACAGCATTCCCTTGACCATCGTCCCGGGAACACCACGCGCCCCTGCTGATCCGTGGGGATCTCGACCTGGGTGCCGCCTCCGGGGTTCTCTCTCTGCTCGCCGTAGACGAGAGGTCCTCACCGTCAGCTCCAGATCGATCGACCCCGACCAGCGCTCCAACAACAGGGTGATCGTGCGCCGGGGGCTCCTGGTCCCCGAACAGGTCGGCGGGCAGTGCCTTTCGATCCACAAGATCAAGGACTTTTGGTCTGAGAACCGGAATCCGGTTGACGGCGGAGTGGAACGGCTGGAACGCGGTCATGTCAGCCCCACCTTCCGGTCATGAGCTCGTCGGTGAATACGGTGTTTCCGTACGTCTCCTCCACGGTGAAGACCTCAATGCTGTCCATGACGTCGCCTTTCTCCCCATGCTGGAGGTAGCTGTTCTCCGAATCCCAGCAGTCGCTGCCTCCCGGGACACTTTCGCAGGGATTCCCCGACCACGATCTCAGCGGCTGCACTGCCGTTGAGCCACCGCAGCTCGTGGGCCAGGACGCCGTCCTCGCCGGCGACGTTGCCGCCGCCGTCGGTCTTCTTGCCCATCACCCGCCACAGGCGCAGCTCGTAGACCGTGTCCAGGTCGATCTCCTCCTCCCGGGAACCGGCCTGGCTGTCCCTGCTCGATCATGGGTGGTGAGGCCGGAAGCCCCCGCCCTTCTCACCGAGTAGGCGCCGCTGGTCGTGTAGGCCACGCCGTTCATCTCGCCTCCCAGGTCCTCGGCGCGTTCAAGAACCCGTTGAAGCTCGGCGCCCCCGGGCTGCTCGGCTCCCGCGCCGGGCATGTCCTTCCAGACCGCCTCTCGCAACGGTTCCGGCTCCCACGTCTTCTCAGGCATCCCGCTCCTCCTTGTCCTCAAGCGGCCTCTCGCTGCTGCCCACCAGGTAGGAGGACCATCCCTCCCAGTCGGCTCCGGCTCTCGGATTCCTCTCGATCCCGGAGCTCACGTCCCTGAGCCCCTTCAGAATCCGCCGAGGAAGCGACTCGCCCGTCCCGTCCTTCGCCTTGAGGACCAGTTCTCGATCCCCAGGCCCTTGCCGCCGGTCACGGCCCATGGCCTTGACCTCGACCTGCCCCATGCCCCGGGTGCCGCGGCTCCCCAGCGGGAGCGTCCCGGCCGCCAGCTCGGCGAGCACCAGCCCCAGGAGGCAGAAGGCGGCGCGGCTGCGGTCCTCGCTCTGGCTGTCCTCCTGCCCGCCTGGTTCCTCCAGGCCCGCCCGCGCGTTGGTCAGCAGCCGGTCGAGGTCGAGCTCCAGGACGATGCTGTTCCAGGTGGAGTCGTAGACCTCCTCGCTGTAGACAACCCGTCCGCGACGCCGCCGGTCCACCGGTCGCCGGCGTTGTGCGTGACCTGCGGCTCGGGCCGTCCTCGGCAGCAGAGCGTGTCGAGGACCGTCAGCGCACCGCGGTGCGTCGTCGACCGAACAGGTCCCGCACCAGGCTCGGATCCTGCGCGAGCTGCTCGTGGACGCCGGTGCCCGACCAGTCGGCCCCCGTGCTCGGGTCCTTCTTCGCCAGCAGGATGGTGCGGGCGATCCGCGTCGCACGGGTCCGCAGCGCGCCGCGGACGGAGCTTCGGGCAGCACGATCGGGTCGGACTCCTCCGGGCCCGGCGCGCAGGGGCGGGCCGGCTTTGTCTCCTCAGAGTCCGCGCCTCCGCCTCCCGGCGATCCGTCTGCGGCTCCCGGCGTCGGCTCCCTCCCGGAGCCGTCATCCTGGGGCTCGGCCACGAGGATCCCGGTGGGACTGTCCCAGGTGATCTCGATCCGCATCCGGCCGCTGCCCCCGTAGTCCACGGGGGCGACGTCGACCGAGCGGCCGCCGGCGCCGAGAGCCACTCCTCCAGTCCCGCCCTGGCTGCCCGGCTCCGCCTTGGTGAGGGTCCAGGCCTTCTCCGAGTCGCTGGGCGCGACTCTCCCCACCCGGCGTTCTGCCTGCCGCCGAAGGCGACCCTACCGTCCTTAGTGGGCCCGATGATGAGCGCGAAGAGCTTCTCGACCTGCTCCGGCCCGGGCGAGGGCGACATCACCCTGAGGGTACCTCGACGTCGTCAGGGCAGCCCGGCCTCCGCGGTGATGGCGAGGGCGAGCTCCTTGCCGCAGGGGCAGGTACTCGTGCTCGAACAGCGCGGTGTCGCCGGCTGAGCCCCAGTACCGGTCGATGGCGTTGCCCATCCGGGTCGGGAGCACGATCTTGTGCCCTCATTCCTCTGACAGCCCTCGGTGGGCAGCTCGACCGTGTGCACGGTGATCGCCGAGGCCCGCAGCGCGCCGCCGAACCGGCCCCTCGGGTTCCGTCATCGCCCCACAGCTGCCGCAGCTCGCGTTCGGTCGGTCCGACGGCGCCGCCGTGCTCCTCGAGGAATCGCTGGCAGGCTGCTCGCAGGGCGCCCTGACGGAGCGCCCGGTGAGGACCGGACGGCCGTGACCGTCGCGCGCGAATCGCCGGGCGACGGTGGTCCTATCCTCTGGGTCGCGGCTGCGGTCGACCACCTCGTCGATGCCTCCCGAGTGGAGGGCGCGTCCGTCACCAGGTGGACGGTGAGCTCATAGCGGGTCACGCTCATCGCTGAGCCTCCTTCGATGCCGCAGCACCATCAGCGGTCGGTGCGAGGTCCTCCCCGTGAAGGCTCCTCAGTGTGAACGTCTCCTTCTCCAGCAGAGGGATGCCCGACAACGAACCGCCCGAAGCCCTGCGCCCGCAGCCCCCGATGCCGACGGCCGCCAGGGCCGCCAGCCTCTCCGGGGCGGTGGTTCTCACCTGAGGACCGAGCCGGCCTGGATGGCCATGCGGGTGGCCCGGGGCTGGTGGCTCGCCGCGGACCAGGAGTCCACGCGCCGGTGCCTGACCCCGGCGTTGAAGCGAGTCCCGTCCGCCTCGGCGAGCTCGATGGGGGCGCCGGCCCGCTCGAAGGCGGCGAGCAGGTCGGTCAGGCTCCCGCCCGGGCCGAGCCGGGCTGAGCGGGCCAGGACGTCGGAGGTGAACCAGATCATCGTGTCCTCGGCGTCGACCACCTGGGGCGCCGGGCTCGGAGCGAAGGCCGAGAGGGTGCACTCGGTCTCCCCGAAGGTGCCGCTGAGGCGACGCGCCCCGAGGCGGGCCCGGTGCCCGGTGCCGGCGAGGGCCTCCAACTGCTCACCGATCCGCTGGTACAGGCGGGTCGAGACCGTCACCGTCGCCTGGAGGCTCAGGCCCGCCGGGGAGCGCCGCACCAGGTAGAGCTGGCCGTCCCTGGCCGCCCCGGTGGCGGCGTCGCGCCGTGGACTGCCGCCCGATAAGTGCCGGGGCGCCCTTCGCGCCGGCGGCCGGGAAGACGTATCCGTTGCGCAGCAGCTTGTGGACCTCGTTCTCGGGCTCCTCGGCTCGCATCCGGTTGCAGACGCACGTCTCCTCGTCGCCCTCGCCCTCAGCCGTCTTGAGCTCCTGGCTCGTGGTCCTTGGCCGACAGGGGCTGGAGAACACCAGGGCATCGGCAGCCCGCGCTCCCCTGGTAGGAGACGACGCCGTCGGAGACGAGCAGCTCCCCGTTGACAACGGCGTCGCGAACCTCCCGGACGAGGGCCTCCGATGCGCCGGGGGCCTGGGCGACGGTGCGCGTGATGAGCCGGTGCACCCAGGGCAGCAGGACGGTCCCGCGCAGGAAGTCCGGGAGGCGGATCTCGTTGGACATGGGGACCTCGTGGGGAGACCACCGGGGTTCGCAGGTCGACCGTCAGGGATCGCCTCGTGGAAGGCGCCGGCGGCGGTGGATGCGCGGCTCGCCTGTAGGGACCGGGGCCGCCGCAGCGGTCGCGTCCGCCGCGGGAGGCTGCGGGGCGCCATGCCCTTTCCACCTGCCCAGCTGTGTGCGGCACCAGTCCTCGACGGCCCGGGTGTCACCGGGCTCGTGGTCGGCGTGAATTAGGACGTCGCAGACGCCGTCGCCGGCGGCCCGGTTGGAGCCGATGGCGCGCACCAGCAGGCCGGCCAGGGCCAGGAGGAGCTCGGCGGCGTCGCGCTGCTCGTCGCTCCAGGTCAGGGGGCGCCCGTCCCTATCGACGTCGGACAGGGTGACCTCGCCGCGCAGCCGGCAGGCGCCGGCGCGTTCGAAGAGTCTCAGGGAAGTCCTCGCGCGCCGTGCCGGTCTTCTCGTCGATGGATAGGGAGACGACCTCGTGGATGAGGTCGGCGGGGTCGGCCGGTGGGTCGATGAGCCTGGCGTCGGAGAAGGTGACGAGTCGCGGCGCCAGGTCGGAGCCGAACAGGGCGGAGGCGAAGGCGCGCCAGGGAGCGGCCGGAGCCGTCGTCGAGTGCCTGGGCCGCGAGGGCGACTGCTCCCGCACGACGCCGGCGAGCACGGTCGCGCGCACGATCGGCAGGCCGTGCTCGTCCTTCTCGACGACGGAGTCCACGCCGCCGGCGACGCCGGTTCCGGTGGTGACGCCCCAGTCGGAGTGGAAGGTGACCGACAGGGGAAGGAGGTCTGGGGATGAGGGGCTCATTCGGTGGCCTCCGATGCTGTGTTGGGGGCCTCCGCCATGCTGGGGAGGGGGAGCTCGAAGAAGGAGGGTGGGAGGAGGTCGGAGAGTTCCAGGAGGTCGAACACGGCGCCCAGGCCGCCGAGCTCGGTGTCAATCCAGCCGCCGACCTCCTTGCGGGCCGCCTCCCACTCGTTCCAGGCACTGACGAGCGACGAAGGGACCCAGTCCTCCTTCTTCTCAGACGCCTCGGAGCCCGTAGTCTCACAGTCCGCGGCCTCAGCGGTCGGAGCGTCCGTCACGTCGTCGTCACGATGAGCGGCTCGTTCCCGCACCGCGGCGGACAGCAGCCCGCGGATGCGCGCCGCCCGGGTGCGTGGGGAACGGATCGAGGTCGGTCTCGCTCCGGCTCTCGTCGGTGCTGCCGAGGACACCCCCTTGAATCGGGCGACGCGCCGGCAGGTCACCTCCCAGGGCTCGTGGCGAAGGTCGTTCGGCGAGGAGTCGGCGGATGTGCTGTGCTCGCCGTCGCCGGAGCCTGCGGTTCTGGAGCCGTCGTCGCGGGTGCTCACGGCCGACGACGTCTCGTCGTTGAGCAGGCGGAAGGGACGGGTGGTGAAACTCTCGTAGCCGCGTAGGTCTCATCGGGTTCGAGGACCGTGGTGTCGAACAGGACGTGGTAGTCGAGTGTTGAGCACGGCGGGCACGCCGTCTTGCCGACTTTCTTGGCGCGATTGACCAGTTTCTCGGCCAGCTCGTAGGCGATGTGGAAGGGAAGTTGCGTTTGACGATGGCGACGCCGGCAGCGGCGGTCATGGGGCCGGTGTCCTGGCCCTCGGGCGGGGTGAGGTAGTGCAGGATCGGGTCGTTGCCGGTGGTCTCCTCGTAGTGGCGGGAGGTAGGCGGCGGCGAAGGGGAGGGCGTAGTCGCCGCTGGTGATGACGGTGACGTCGTCGCCACCGAGGATCACCGGGACGACGGGGATGGCGGTGTGTCCCCGCCCGGCCCGGTCGTCATCATGTTCGGACAGCTCGTCGATTCGCGTCCATGCTGCGGCGAAGGCGTGCTCGACGGCGTTTAGCAGCGCTCGTTGACCTCGAGAGGAAGCGCCGCAACGCGTCGGGGCCATCGCGGTCGCAGCCGACCTCGACTTTGAACACGCCCTAGGGGACGACGCGGTCCCATCGAGGACTCGAGTTCCTTCATGATGCCGCCGACGCCGTTGCCGTCGATGTGGATGACGGCGACCTTGGACAGGAAGGTGTAGTCGCCGGAGTCGGTGTCCGAGTCAGCGGTGCTGCTGGCATCCGGGTTGGACTGGATGGCGTGCTCAAGCGGACGGAGCTCCTCTGCTCCCCGCGAGATACTCTCCTCAGGCTCAGGCCTGCCCTCATCACCCACCGGCTCGATGCCCTCAACGAAAACTTGGTGGAGCTTCTTGGCCAGCATCGTCGGGTCTCGGGTGAGCAGTGCTTGTTTGTCTGAGAGGTCGGAACTGCGATTGACCCCCGTCTTCAGAAGATCGAGCCGTGCCCGGTACGCCCGGTAGCGCCGGACGCGCGAGGCCAGTGACAACGCGTCCTGGCGATCGTCCTTGGCCTCGTCCCAAGTACCCAGCGGCGGAGAGACGGGCATGGAGGAGTCCTTGGCGCGGGCAAGGAAGGGCAGTTGGGAGAAGCGCGCATCGGCGGCGGGCGTTGGAGGGCGTGGCGGGCGGCTTCCGCATGGATTTCCTTGAGCGCGCTCTCGGTGACGTAGGCGGTGTCAGACTCTTGCGGGTTCGACGGCGCGGGCAGAGGATGAAGACACCGGAGACGTCCATGCCGGGCGCCTTGGCGAGAGCCGTACGCGTCACGGCGCCGATGACGTCCTTGGCCTGTTGGGCCGAATCCACCAAGAAGATGACCTTGCCGGAGGACACGGAGACCCACTGGGACCCGTGCGGTTCCCGGCCGTAGGGCAGTCCGCGAGCCGCGCACCAGGCTGCGGCCGCGCCGGTAGCGAGGAGCTCGTGCGCAGTCCATTGCTCGAGCCTGGTCAGCAGGGAGGACGCACCGACGCTGTCCCGCAACCGCGGCGAGGAGAAGATGAAGCGCTGATTCCCGTTGGTTTCAAGCATGACAAGATGCATCGTCAACTCCGTTCGGACGGGGGCGCAGCTCTGCGTCCCGGAACAGTCTTACCAGACACCCGGTTGGCGTAGCGAGTGTTTGACCGGAAAAAAGACGTCCTTGACAAAGATCGCCATTCGGGTCTATGTTCAGCAGTTTTCCTGCTGACCCAACGACACATGCCAGCACCCAACCTCGTAGAAACTCTGCGCGCCCACCGCCGGTGTGGCACTGTTACGGGAGTAGGCGACCGTCTCTCAACCAGCCCGCCACATAGACGGCCAGGCAGCGGCAGAGCATGCCGACGCGAACCTCATTTCCAGCGCCTCAAGGGCGCACCTGCGCCATTCAAAGGAGAAGAGTCAATCATGCTGCTTGTTCATATCGCAGGCCATGCCGACCTCGGCGCACCATCCCCCGTAACGACCCAGACAACATCGGCCCTTTAAGAGCAGAAGAACTCAAGAAATGCACAACACCCCCCGACGCCACACGGCGTCTTTTCGATGTCGACTTTGATCAGGGCTCACATCGCGATGACACAAACAGCAGGGCACCCCTCCACTCGGGCAGCGCCTTACAGAAAGAGCTCAAAGCGATCTCCCGGCACGCATCCGGTAAGAGCGGCGAAGAATCCACCGAAGTGCTCATCATCGGGGTGGAAGACGGAGACACGCCGACCGACGGGCTCTGCACGCACACTGGTTGATGCGCTGCGAATCGCGTCCTCGAAGCAGCCGATCTCGCCCGGGACAAGCGAGATCATCATCCACGACGCCTGCATCCTGCCGAGCCTGGCAGTGAACCGCGAGAGCATCGAGCTGTTGGAGCGGAGGATCGGCGCGCACGACGGGCACGTCCTACTAGCCATGGCGGGAGGGGCTGCCGCAGTTCTCGCCGAGGCAGCCGGAGTCGCCGCAGCCACCCATCAGGACGAGTGGTCACTCATGCTCGTCGACCGCGTCGAGAAGGATCGGGCGGCCAGGATCTCCCTCTGATCCCGATGTCGGTGGACGCCGATCCGCTACGGGGCTGGCTCATGGGGCTCGGGCTGCCGACGGTTCTGGATGATATCTATGAACAATCCGGTCACATCGACACGGAGGTGAGGAAGGCCGCTGACGCGGTTCGTCGGGTCATGGGCGAGCTGGATGCGGAGCCATCGGCCGAGGACTTCGCGCAGGTTCTTCAAGCAGATGTCGCCCGGGGGCGATCTTGCCGCCGGAATGACCCTGAGGCGGATGCTTGCTCCAGTACAAGCGCCTTCGGGACACCCACAACTACACAAACGACTCCTGTAAACAATCCGACAAGACAGCTAAAACAAGAGCTCGGCAGAGTCTTGGGCACCTCAAAGACAGCGCGAAGGTCCACCCCTGGAGGAGCCGGGAATCCTGGTTGGAAGCTCAGGCGATCTGAACGACTTAGGGAAAGTGTGCGACGCACGACCTGAGTCACCATTGAGGAACCTCACCTCCAACAACCTCCAGGAGAGGATAGAGCAGGCAGTCGGAGAGCCTCCAGAATGGTTGTCAGTGCCGTCCGGTGGCGTATGCCTGCTGACCGCCCAGGGAAAAGTGCTCACAACCACCCCCTCCCCTCTGGCGCCGATGAACCCACCGGAAGAGAACGAAAGACCCATTTTCACCTCCTTCTCACGTCGGAACCAGTGATTCGGTACGGCAAGCATGTGCCGTTCACGGACCCCTCACACTGAGTCCCTTCATTGCGTGCTCCAGCTCGAGCATCAGCGAGGGTCGACGAGCAGTGGAGGAGGTAAAGCGCGGAGGGCTCCCGGCCTCATACTCACCTTGGACTCTGGACGAGACCTCCATCAAAGTCCACAACTACGGAGAGTCGGTCACTCAACCCGGAGTCTCTTCGGGAACCATATCTTCAACAATGGAGGAGCTGAGCAGGGCCGCAGGGCACTGGCTTGAGGAACGCACAGCCCGTCCTCGTGCCGTTGTCGTGACAGTCCTGGGAGAGAAGGCGGCCGCCATCAGTTTGCTCCACGCGGCTCAGACCTTCGGAGCGAAGCACGGAGTTCCCGTATTCCTCTTGTCGACGGTGAACAGCAAGGATACTGATACAGGTGAGTATAAAGAATCTGTTCAGTTTCACCAGCTAGGCCTCGACCGAGACGTTCTCCAGGCACTCCTGAAAGCAACCACATACTGTCTTGACCGCTTCGACCTACTAACTGCCAGTAGGCTTCTCACCTTGGGCGATCCAGCAATGGAAGCACTTTCGCATGAAGCCATAGATCTTGCAAGGCAGTTAAGCGAAGCAGTGAAGCACAGGCCCTCGACGACTTCACCCGTGTCATCCTGGGAACGATGAGTACGGCAGCGAGCCTGATGGATAAAACTCCTCACGACGCGCAGGTACGCCTGGCCGCTATCATTGCCGAGTTGATTCGTCCACCGTCAGGACGATTTAAGGGCCCCGACTTCAAAGAACCAGTCATACTGTCTAGATCGGGCAGCGGCGATACCAGGCGCACTTCACACACTGATGATCTCGATCGCGAGAACGCCAGCATTCTCCTAAGCCTTTTGAATAGCACACGAAACAAGCTCCCGGTAGCCCACGGGCGCAAGGCGCTCACAGAGGCAGTCAGAGGCACCATAAGCGGATACAAGCAGAGGGACTCATATACGTATGCAGATCTATTGCGTTGCACTATTTCCGCAGTTGAACGGGAGCACGGAGTTCATCCCAGTGACTGGGGAACAAGACTCCAGTCGCTGCGAGACCAGGTGGAGGCGCTGGGGAAGACCGGCTACGGGAGAAGCCGTGACCGGCACCGACCCACAGTGCGCCTGCGATCCTCCGCAGCGCCTCGTCAATCTCACGCCGCATGACGTCGTCCTCGACCTCGGTGCGGGGAAACAACTGCGCATCCCCGCATCCGGGATGGTGCCGCGTCTTGTCCTGTCCGGGGACCGGTTGGAGACGCTTCACGTCGTCGATCCGTCACGCCCCGAGGACTCACCGACGAGCCAGTGCCCCTCGTTGTGCGCACGGTGCTTCACGGCGTCGATCCCTCTGCCCGATCCCCGCCCGGGCACGGTGTACATCACGAGCCGTACACTTGCCGAGCACTTCGCCCGAGCGGGCTGATCTTGTCTGGCCCGACGACCTCGTCCGCGACGCGCAGGGCGTGTCATCGCGGCACGTCGGCTCGCCTCCAACCGGGGAGGCTCTTCACAGCCCGTAGAGTCGAGTCGGAGGCAGGCCCGATGAGTCAGATTGATGAGCGCACGCCGACGGACCTCATAGAGATCGATGCCGAGGATGACAACGCCTTGCGCGTCATCGTCGTCGTACCGTGGGAGCTGCCCGGACGGTGGGAGCAGTGGCAACCTCTCTTCGCCTCAGGGACCGGTGCCGGTCACCGGAGGATGGGCCGAACCGTTTTCGACGGGGCATCTCGCCGGTTGCGCGAGCCGGTGAGAAAACGGATGCTTTCCGCTGAGCACCGCAGCCACTACGTCTACGAGGAGCTCTCACCCGTATTCGTCAGTGAGCAGAACCGGACCAGCCACGGCACCGCGCCTTTCCGGGCCTTCGCGTGGGACGTTCTCAGAGTCGAGACCGTGAGCGGCCTCCGGCTCCTCGGCAGGCTCCTGCGACAGCCTCCCAGCCCGGGAGACGGTAACGAAGGTGCTTATCGCTATGCACCTGGTTCTGCGTGACCCGTCGAGCCCTCAGGCGTTCTCCTGGGTCCGTAACCTCACACAGGAACCGAAAGGGAGGAAGGAACTCGTCTACGAGGTGAGTCGAGTCCTCTCTCCCTGTCCGGACACGGCCTGGACGAGGTCGGCCACGGCTTCGGCGCCACTGACGTGAACGGTCATGAGGATGTCGACCCCTACACGATCAACTACGTGCCGTACGACGTCGTCGCCTTGGAGCGGGGAGAGGGCTTCGAGCTGGATGACTCTGATGTGCGCACTGAGCAGGAGAGGGCTGCGGGCAGGCAGTTCCGGGGGCTCAGGCAGTCCGTCACAGATTCCGGATCGGGCATGACGAGGGAACGCATCATCGTCAGTTCGTGGCGGTGGGGGCATCTTCCTCGACGCACCGACGAGACCTTCCAGGATGGGCTCTTCGAGCAGCGTGCTCAGCAGCTCCACCGGCTGTCGCAGACTTGGGTGGCCTACTCAGGGTCCCATGGGTGCTCCTTCTGTCAGGTTCAGCAGGGAGGGTTCTTCCCGTTGGCCCAGGTTGAGGGGCGTTTCATCGAGGCGATTCTGCTCATGCTGCTTCAGCGTTACCGGGCCTCCTCACTCATGGCTCGTCTGGCCGAGGTTCAGCCGCGTGCCGCGGATGAGGTGGATCGTGTCATCGAGCTCGACTCGGAGGCGGTCGGGTTCGTCGTCTCCGAGCAGTGGACTATGATGACCGACGCCGACAGGCAGCTCGACGCCTTCCTGACCTACCTGCTGGACACCTACCGGATTCCTCTACTGGTTGAGGAAGCCAGGGATCAGCGCACAGGCTCCGCGAGAACGTGCTGATGCGTATCGGCCGCGCCGACCAGAAGGCCGAGGAGGAGCGCGCCCGCTCCACACGGGTCATGGAGATCGCCTTGGCGGTTCTGACCTTCATCGGCCTGCCGCTGAGCGTGTTCCTGAGATCTGGTCCAACTGGGAGGCCGCCAAGGGTATCGCGGTCCGCCACCAGCGCATCGGCGGTTGGGACGCGGGATGGGGTGGATTCTTGGCTTCGGTCTTATCGGGTCGGTCCTCATCGGCGGTGGGATCTGGCTGCTCGTTGACAAAGTGGGCGGTCGGGTGGCTCGGCGTGGGAAACGCTCCTGACGTCGAGTCAGAGCCCGGCTCCATCTCCACCGCAGTAGGTTGTGTCCGCAGTCACAGGTCGGAACGTTGATCTTTTGGCTTGACGTCGTTGGAAGTTGGTGGCTGGAGGTGCTCCAGGTGCCGTCGGTGGCGCTTGGCGTCAGGACGCCGAAAAGTGGTTAAATAGGGGCACTGCTGGCTGGTCCCGCAGGGTGCTTGCGGAGCCGGTGGCGCTCCAGCCCCTGGAAATGGCGCAACGACGCCACTCCGAGAGGCAGGGGTCAGAAAGCACCCAGCACCAGAAGGTGCATTAAGACTCAGGTTGTCTTGATCTGACCAGAGGTATAAGACTCGTCAGAAAGCACCCAGCACCAGAAGGTGCATTAAGACTCATGAGGAGACACCTCCTCTCCCTTCTAGATTTGCGTCAGAAAGCACCCAGCACCAGAAGGTGCATTAAGATCAGGCACGGGGCCACGGGGCCTCAGGCCGCTAGATCGAAAAGCACCCAGCACCAGAAGGTGCAGTAAGCCACGTCTCAGCTCCCATCCACCCTCTGACTCTTGTGTGGTCAAGAAAACACCCAACATCAAAGCCTATTGACGGAACTTACAGTCCATCTTCATCTCTATAACGAGCTGGACGGCCCGAGGCGGCTCGGCGGAGAAAGCGCCCTGCACGCCGAGTCAGGGCGGATCCATCTCCACCGCAGTAGGTTGTGGCCCGCGGTCACAGGCGGGAACGTCGACCTGCTGAGGCGAGCGTCGTCCGGAAGTTGGTGGCTGGAGGCGCCCGAGGGGCGTCGGTGGCGCTCGCGTCAGGACGCCGAAAGGTGGTTAAATAGGGAGGTGCTGGCCGATCCCGCAGGGGTGCTTGCGGAGCCGGTGGCGCTCCAGCCCCTGGGCAACGGCGCAGCGACGCCACTCCAGAAGGCAGGGTCAAGACAGCGCAGCACCAGAAGGTGCGATTAGACCTGAAAGTAGATGCAACGAACCATCTCGCATAGCGGTCAGAAAGCACCCAGCACCAGAAGGTGCATTAAGACCTCTCCTGTGAGCAGGTGGCTTACACTCGTATTCAGGTCGAAAGCACCCAGCGCAGAAGGTGCATTAAGACGTTATTCAGCTGCACGGGCGTCTCGACGGTCTGGGTCGAAAGCACGCAGCATCAGAAGGCCTATTGACGGAACTTACAGGCCATCTTCATCTCCTTAACGAGCTGGGCGGCCGGGTGGCTCGGCGTGGGAAACGCTCCTGACGCCGAGTCCAGGCCGAGATCCACCCACCACAGCAGGCTGTGCCGCAGTCACAGGCGGGAACGTCGACCTTTGGCTTGACGTCGTCCGGGAAGCTGGTGGCTGAAGGCGCTCAGGTGCCGTCGGTGGCGGCAGCGTCAGGACGCCGAAAGGTGGTTAAATAGGGGCAGTGCTGGCCGATCCCGCGGGGTGCTTGCGGAGCCGGTGGCGCTCAGCCCCTGGAAACGGCGCAACGACGCCACTCCGAGCGCAGGGTTAAGAGCACCCAGCACCAGAAGGTGCATTAAGACGAGTTGCCTTCATACCAGCGAGCGACACCGTCGCGAGTCAGCAAGCACCCAACACAGAAGGTGCATTAAGACAGAACAGCCCGAGCGGAAACTCCCTCAGGAAGAACGTCGAAGCACCCAGCACCAGAAGGTGCATTAAGACCTTTTTGGTGGTTTTGGAGTGAGATATGCAGCCACCAGTCAAAAAGCACCCAGCACCAGAAGGCCTATTGACGGAGTTTGCCGTGCGGTGGTTGCCAACAGCGCTGGAATACGGCCAGTCCGACCGTCAGCCTCTTGAACAGGCCCTCCGAGCCGACTCGAATCACCCCCACCACCACGGCGCCGTCCTCCTCGACGGCAGCAAAGTCTCCACAGGTGGATTCGTGCCAGGTGAGCTCGCGCGATTCAGGAAGCGTCACGCAGCCGAGACACCTCTACCGCAGAAGCCGACCAAGCAGACGCAAACAAAAGCGGCCGGCGAGAAACTCGGCATCCGCCACTCGCCGTTCATTCCTCGCCCGCCCACGGCGGGCGAGGCGATTATGCGACCAGGCGGCGGGCCGACTAACAGCCGCCAACCGCCCCGCGCGCCGCCCCGCCTCAGACGCAGCGCAGACGCAGGACGATGAGGCCGC